>MDTE01135654.1_pt1 | contig 26908 bp, 49 predicted proteins | sample 811231 | NCBI WGS metagenome assembly MDTE01 (sample SAMN05326651, study PRJNA326480) | marine metagenome | isolation source: seawater | place: Indian Ocean: Red Sea | collected 2010
ATGCTGCAGCAGCTGTTGCACCACCAGCATCTCCTGCTACACTTTCAATTGCTTTTAAAGCCATTACAGTTTTATCAGCTTCATTAGAAAAAACGTCTGCAGCTTTTTTATCTGATTTTGAAATCTTTTCTGCTGCTCTTACTGCACCTAATTCTAAACTGTTAAAGTTTGCACCATCTTGTACTTGGAATCCTGCTGGAATATATAGATGGATTCTTTCTAATTCTGTAGAAAAGCCTTGTGCTTCTGTGGATTTTCCTGTAAGTGAAAAACACACATGTGGCATTTTATCATCTGCTTTAGACCTTAAAGATCTTGGGAAAGCTATTATTTTACTAACTGGTTCTTTGTCTTTATTTATTTCTGCCATTTCTTACCCGTATAAATACTATTAAAATGTTTATAGGTTTATTTATATGAGTTACAAAGGTAAATACAAAATTAAAAAGAAAGAAAAGTACGCGGGCGACGCGAGTGCAGTCGTATATCGTTCTTTATGGGAAAGACAATGTTTTAGATGGTGTGAAGACAATCCAAACGTACAATATTGGAATAGTGAAGAGATTGTTATACCTTATAAGTACCAAATAGATAAGAAACTACACCGTTATTTTGTAGATTTATTAATACAAATGAAGAATGGAGATACTTATTTAATTGAAATTAAACCAAAAAAAGAAACAATTCCACCAAAAAAACCGAAAAGAAAGTCCAAAAAGTATTTAAATGAGGTATTAACCTATGTCAAAAATACAGATAAATGGACAGCAGCTTCGGAATTTGCTGATGCTAAGGGATGGAAATTCCAAGTATGGACAGAAGATACTTTAAAGAATTTAGGTATAAAACTACTAAAGAGTTAGCATAAATAGATATATGGCAAGTTTATTCGACACAATATCGGCGCAAGCATTCCGTGCAGGAATTACAACAAGAACAGACCAAAGTAAAAAATGGTTTCAAAAACAAGTAAGAGAACTTGGTCGTGTTAGTCCACAAAAAGTTTTAAAAGATGATGCTTTAGATAAAGTAGGAAGAACTCTTGCTGGAAATATGTATATGTATTTCTACGATCCTAAGTTTAAAGAGACATTACCATATTACGATAGGTTTCCACTAACAATTATGTTAGAACCTGCAAAGGGTGGTTTCTATGGATTAAACCTACACTATTTAAATTACAAAACAAGAGCTCTGTTTTTAGATGAGCTAATGGCAACAGCACCACAAAAGATAACAGATAAAAGTAGAATACGTGCAAGGTATAAATTATTAAAAGGTGTAAGAAAATTTAAAGAATTTAAACCTTGCTTTAAACATTATTTAAGTAAACATGTAGCTTCTCGTATATCACGTGTACCAATGACAGATTGGGAAATAGCTATATTCTTACCGACAGAACAATTTAAGAAAAAAGGAAAACAAGCAGTTTGGACTGAATCAGCTAAAATTGCTAGGAGAACTTAATGAGTATAGATAGCATAAAATCAGTTATCGGAAAGAAAGGTGGATTAGCTCCATCAAATAGATTCCAAGTTATCTTTGCACCACCTGCAGTTTCCTTACTAAATTTAAATCCAGAAAACATAGTTGGTTCAATTATTTCTGGTGGATTTAGTATACAGAATTTAATAAACGATCCAAGGGATATATCTATTCTTTGTTCTAAAGCTACTCTTCCAGGTAGAACAATATCTACATTTGATGCAGATATGCATGTACAACAGAATAAATACCCACAAACGTTTATTGATGAAGAAGTTAGTATGACCTTTAGGTTAACTAACGACTATTATATTAAGAATATGTTTGAGACTTGGATGTCAGGCATATTTGATACAGAATCTTATCGAGTAGGATTTAAAAGTGATTACTCGGTTGATGTGGTGATTCAACAATTAAACCAGAAGAATATTCCGGTTTACGGTGTAAGAATGGAAAAATGTTTTCCAACAAACTTATCAGCTGTTGAATTAGATAATACTGCGGATAATACAATGCAAGAAGTCACAGTGACTTGGGCTTATGACAAATACAAACCAGAAGGCCCAATTAGTTCAACAGCTTCTGCATTGAGATCGGCAGCAGATTTTTTAACGTAATGAGAGGATAATAATATGGCATTGCCACAAATGAAGACGGCAACTTACTTGATGACAGTTCCGTCTACGGGTCGAGAGATTGAATTTCGACCTTATACTGTGAAAGAAGAAAAGGTTCTTATGATTGCAATGGAATCGAAAGACCAGAAGCAAACATTTAGAGCTTTAAAAAGCGTAATTAAAGATTGCGTAAAAGAACACATTGATATTTCAAGATTAACATTATTTGATTTTGAATATATGTTTTTACAACTAAGAGCCAAAAGTGTTGGTGAAGTAGTTGATTTAAATATGAAATGTCAAGTGGAAGAATGTGGAGGGGTTTCACCTGTTTCGGTAGATTTAGATTCTATAGAGGTTTCTAAAATGCCAGAATCTAATGTAGTACAATTAGATGATAAAATAGGTGTGACATTTAACTTTCCATCGATGGAGATAGCTGAGAAATATCAAGAAGCTGATATGGAAAAGGTATCAAGTGTATTCGATATGATTGTTGATTGCACAGAAAGCATATATGATGAAGAGGAAGTATATGACTGTAAGAATGAAACTAGAGAGAATATAATTAACTTTTATGAAAGTTTAAGCTCTCCGCAATTTGCAAAAGTTTCAGAATTCTTTTCAGCTGTACCGACTGTTGAAAAAGAAATTGAATACAAATGTTCAAAATGTGGACATGAGAATAAGGTCGAGTTAAAAGGACTCCAAAGTTTTTTTACCTAGCCCTCTCGCATGATACCCTTGTAAATCATTTCAAGGTGAATTTTGCGATGATGCAACATCATAATTATAGCTTAACAGAGCTAGAAAATATGATACCGTGGGAGAGGGAGATATATGTAGCCCTCTTGCAGGAGCACATAAGGAAGGAGAACGAAAGACTCGAAGAACAGAAAAGGAAAATGAAACGATGAGTGAAAACGTAGATAATAGAAACGAAGTCGAAATAGATTTAGAAAAGTATGATACTTTAATTAATAATCTATACAAAAAAGAAAAAGAGATTGCTAAGCTAAAAGCTGAAGCTGAAGCACAAAAGAAATCTATTGCTCCTAAAAAGAAAAGAAGGATATTAGATATATTTTTAGATGATAATGATGTAAATGAAAAAGCAATTGTCGGATTTGTTTCATTCGGAATGATGGTTGCATTTGGTATATTTGACTTAATCACAGCAATGGATGGAACTCCATTAGAAATATCTGATACAATATACACATCTTTTGTTGTAGTGACATTAGGTTGTTTTGGTATTAGTGAAGCTGGTAAAGCATTCGGAAAATAATAAATGGCAGACGACGATAAGAAACCAGAAAAAGAAGCACCGGCGCCAAGAGCGCCGAAGTCTACATCTGATAAGATTCTAGAGAAACAAAAAGAAGTTGCTCAAAAACAATTAGATAGACAACAAATTCAGATTAAACTCCAAGAGGGTCAGAAGAAAGTAGACGAAGCTATGAACAGGGGTCAAACGACTCTTGCTAATTCTTTAAGTCGTGCTATTAATGGTGTTAAATTTGCATTAGAAAAAGACCCTAATAATGCAGACCTTATCGCAGACCGTTTAGAAGAATCCGAAGATATTTTAAGTAATGTAGATAAAGTATTAGAAGCCCAGGAAAAAAGATTACAGAATGACCCGGTTGTTCGTACGTTAGAAGACCTAATAGAAGAAAACGCTAGGTCAACAAAATTACTCGAAGCAGATTCTACCGCACAATTAGATTTACAAAATCAATTAAGAAGTTTAAATGGTGCATTTAGTGGATTAGATGAAGCTGGTAGAGAAAACGCTGCAATGCTACAAATGCAGTTTGAAGAAAGTAGTCAAGCATTAAAAGACGCTATTGAATCCGGGGATATGCAAGCGCAAGACCTTGCAATGAAACAGTTAGAACAAATTAAAGCTGGTGCAGAAAGTGAAGAGAACCGAAGAGAAGCACAAAAGCAAAATGAATTAGCTAACTCACGATTATTCCAGATAGCTGATGCTACAGAAAAGACAGCAGAAGGAGTAAGCGATGCTATTTCGGGCGCACTCGCAGGTGCGGGAATATTAGCTGGATTAGCTGGTTTAGCATTACTCTTTATAGACCCAGAGTCTTTTCAAGCTATAGTACAATCTATAATTGAACAAGTTGGTGGAGTGATAGATTTAATTAAAGGTATTATTACTGGTGACTTTTCAATGGTAATGAGTGGATTAGGTGATTCCTGGATGTTATTAACAGGTGTTGCATTAGCACTCTTACCGAAAGTAATTGGGTTTATATCACGAATCGTAAAAGCAATTAAAGTATTCCAAATCTTTATGATGAAAACTTTTGTTCCAGGAATGATAAGCATGTACCAAAGCATTATAAGTTCTGGACCAGTTATTAAATTAACAAATATGCTTAGTAAAGTTGGAAAAGCATTTAAACTCTTTATGGTCGGAACATTTATTCCTGGTATGGTCACGTTCTTTACAGGAATGATGACTACTTTAGGAACAGCGTTAAGTGGTATTCTAGCAGTAATAGGTCCAATGTTATTACCAGTACTTGCTATTGCAGCTATATTAGGTGTAATATATCTTGCATTTGATAGTTTAAGAAAAGCTTTAGGATTTACATCTATCTTTGATATGATTTTTGTAGGAGTTGCTTATCTAAAAGATGCATTTGCACATATTGTAAATGCAATTGGATCGATAGTTAATTTCATATTAGGTATTGTAGAAGGTATAGCAGGATTACTTGGATTTGAAATAGATTTACCTCAGATACCAAAAATGGCTACTGATAATGCTGCGAAGAAGAAAGCAGAAATAAAAGTAAAAGATGCTGCAAAGGAAGAAGAAAGATTAAAAGAAGAAAGAAGAAAGAAAGAAGAAGCAGATTTAGCATTTGCTACAGGTACAGATTTCAATCAAGACTTAGTAGTACAAGATGATATGTCCGGTGATATGATAAATTCACAATCATTTGATAATGCATTAGAGAAAGCAAATCAAGGCGGTGGTGATGCTATTGTCACCAGTGTAAAACGAGATGGTGATAATATCTCAAGCGTAGTCACAACTACAACAATTTCAAATCCATTTTCTAGAGCATCCAGTGTTATGGATAGCGTCACATCTAGGTAATTAAATCGTATAAATAATAATACGTTCATCTTATTTTTATAAGACGGAAGTAGGATAATCTGAAAACCTCCCACATTCGTGGGGAAAGCAAGTAGGCATCCGCCGAACGAGACCGAAAGTTATTCCGAAGGAACGCGTTGAGAAGGGTGTAGTCGTGAGACTATGTACGAAATCGATACGAGAACTGGAGGTAGATATGACTTCAACTTACAGAGGCATAAAATACAACCAAGCTGATTTACCTAAAGATTCCAGCCAAAAATCTGGTGGAATCTACAGAGGAGTAAAGCACGAGGCTGTAGCGGTTGAAAAGTCACCTAAGGCCAAAAGCGGTATATACCGTGGTCAAAAATGGGTAGCTTAATTTAACGCAAAAGAAAAGGGAGCGAAAGCTCCCTTTTCCTATTCTCCCAATAATTAATCAGCTGATGCTAATTTGTTAAAGTAGCTAAGAGTATCATCATCTTCTGATTCAGATGTATCTCCAAATGATTCTGCTTCTGCAGTTGTCATTGTTGGTGCTGCTTCGGCTGGAGCTGAATCCATTATAGATTCTGCTGCTTCCATACCTGCACTAATACCAAGTACTTTATTTAATTTAGTTTTCAATTCAGCGTAAGACTTATAAAACTTAGGATCGGTAAACTCTGAGAGTGAGTATAATTGATTATAAGTTTCTTCTAGTGCTGCTTCATCACCATTATGTAAAGCTGATACTGGACTAAACTCTGATTTATCATAGTTAACCCAACCATCTACTTTTCTAATTTTGATTTTAAAGTCAGCGCCTTCCCAGAAGTCATAAGGATTTACTGGTTGTTCATCAGCAAAGTTTGGTTGCATAGCATCCATGATTTTATCAAAGATTCTTTTACCAAATTTGTATAAGAATACTTTACCTTCGTTCTGTGGGTTTTCAGGGTCAGAAATCACTAAGATATTACTAACGTAATGTAGTCTTCTTTTCCTTTCTCTTGCTAACGCTTTATCTTCATCACGACCAGAATTCCAAAGAATAGTATTAGACTCTGAAACAGGGTCTGGTTGTCCAATGGACGTTAATGAGTTTTCAATGTACCATTGACCAGTAGGACCTTTGAACCCGTGGTCCCAATATCTTACCCAAGGAAGGTCTTCCCCTTCTTTTGCCGGTAAGAAACGAATCACGGCATAACCGTTTCCTGCTTTATCTCTGGTTGGTTTCCAAATACGGTTATCTTCGTAAGAAGTTTGTTCCGTTTTTGGGGTTGATACTGCTTCCGCAGCTTTTACGAGTTTGTCGATAGACGAGCCTCGCGAGCTCTTCAGATTTTGAAATGACATTTGTATTTTCCTCCGTATCTCGTATTTTCTGAATTATCCACTTTACCCATAATATAGACCTTATATTATACCACATTACGCGGTATTTGTAAACCCTTTTTTGACAATGCTTAAACATTTGACATAATCGAATTTAACGAATGGGGAGTATTTCTTAATCTTTCTGGAGATATCTGGCCAAATAATTGTTTCAGTTATCTTCTTAGATTCACGTTCCATAAACCCCAATATTGCATCGAGAATAATTACTGTTTCAATTAGTACTTCTTCTCGCATCAATAACTTTATTATCAATGGATGGGTTTGTTCTGTTATAAACAGCTTATCAAACTCTATATCCATATCAACTAATTTATTTATATCTTTTTGAAACTCACGTGTAAGCGATTCCATAATTTTTTTATGCGCTGTATAATTAGATTCACCTTCTTCATTAATCATATCACCAACATAAGAAACACCATTCTTAAAATTAGCTACATAATATTCTAATAGATTATCTCCATAGTTCTTAGCTAACTTTGCAAAAAAGTATTTATCTTTTCTCGCAAAGAATGATTGTGGCTTTATATTTGTTTTAAAATTATACTTAATCGCATCATACGATTCTTGTTCAAAGTGTAATTTTAAAGCGTTATAAAGTTTATAAGATTCAAATGGGTCCATTACACAGGTAATTTATTACCTTTTGACCCTCTGATAAGATTTAGTCCAGTTGCTTCTGCTTCTAGTTTTTCTTTTAATGAATCAGATAATAGTTTTTTAATATTACCATAATCCATTCCTCTTTCTGAAATGATAAAAGTCATAGCATCGATGTAGCTCATATTTTGTTTTGCTACTAGTTCTTCAACTGCTGTTGAAAACCTTTTCTTAGTCATGATTTTTTCTTTTAATATATCCATTATATTACTCGCATTAAAATACAGTCCTTATTAATTCGGCCTGTGGGTTGATAAATCTTTGTTGTTAAACTTTTCCAAATTTTCTTTATTTGGAATTCTGATTTGTTTAAAATCTGTGGAAGTATCTCATCTGGTTTTCTTAGTTTAGTCACTTTACTTAATTCAGGATTAAAGTTCTTTAATGTAGAACCAGATACTTCGAAACCTGCTCCACTCTCTGTAAAGAATTCTGTTAGTTTACCTTGTTTAGTATTGTATATCCAGAGTTTAGTTTTACCTGGTATTAGTATAGGATCGATAGATGTTAATTTAGATTCTATAGATTCTTTCATATAGTTTAGCTTAGCTACTTGTTTATCATTGCTCTTAGGAGCACGTATACGCGTCTTACGCGTCGCTTTAAAGCTATCTTTTAGTTTATCTAGGTCAGTAAAAAGAGTTTCGTATACATTCAGCATTTTCTTCTTATCACCTTTTTTAATATGACCATAAGCTTCTTTTGCTTGGTCACATTTATTTTCATAAGCATCTTTTAAAACAAGATAGTCAGGTTCAATCATTTCTCGAAATAAAGAAATAGCATTACCTTTTAAACCATAATTTTTAAAGAGTGAAAAAGTATCAAACTTAACTTTATAATTTTCTTCTATCCATTCTTCTACAACATTTTCATCCCAATCATTATAGATTGTATCTACTATTTTTGCTTTTGTTCTTTCTTGTATGCTTGGTAATTTAGGTTTCTCTTTTATAGCTTCTACTCTTTCTTCTTCTAACAAAGAAGCTTCTTCTAATAATTCATTTGCAATCTTATGATATTTTTCTGTGACTATCGGTGCGTATGGATAACCTCTGGACCAAATAACTGCGATTGTTCCAAGTCTTCTTATTTTATAATCTGGTAATCGGCAAAAGATTTTAATTTGTTTATCATTCCAACCTTCTACTTGTTTTAAGTAATCTATTGCAAAAGGTATATAATCTTTATTATCATAGAAATAATTATACCAACCATTGGCTTTCATCCAGATGCTACCAACTGAACCATTCTCTTGTTCTTTTAAACAATCGGCTTTCTGGTCTTCAGTAATGAGAGGTTCAGGTCCATACATTTTAGCATCAATCGAAACCCGATCTTTTCTCATTGCTATACGTTTTTTATTTACTTTTACTTTTGCCATATAATTAGGTGGGGCAGAGGTCCTTTGATAAGGAGTTAGTAGACGGACATACCCCGAAACATTTATCTTCGCATCTTTGCAATATCTTTTGCATGCTCCTTGTCAGATTCGAAGATTGGTACTGCATTTGATTTATGCATTGTAGCAATACCAACTAATTTTCTTTCTCCAGTATATTTCATGCTTTCTTTCTTAGCTGTAATATCTGATTTTAATTTAGAAAGCCTATCTAAGAAATCTTTCTTTTCTTGCTCTCTTTTCTCTTGTGCTTCTAAAGCTTTTTGCTGCTTAACTGGATCGATTTTTAAAGGTTTAAATTCTTTTCTTTTTTTTCTAACCGGGTTAGCGCAATGATTTTTTCTTTTTCTTCCTGTGTGGTCGTATCTTAACGAACCAAAATAAAAATTTGTTGTACTCATAGTATGTATTATATCAAAATTTCTAAGACTTGTAAACCCCTTTATGCAGTATTTTTACAATAAGAATCAATTAAATCATCTCCAGATAATTTAAGACCAAACGTGCAAACTAGTTTACCGTCTCTTTCTCTTTTAATTAATCCACTATTGTAAATAGTATCTGTCACGTATCCATTCTTTTCTATATCAGCTTTTGACTCTGCTGTTTCATACCACATTGAAGTGAGTCCATGAACTTGCACAGATTGAATACCTTTTGCCCATTCTTCTGCTTCCAATAGTAAAGCTTGTCTAGCTACTTTGTCATCATATTCAGTCATTTAATTTTCCCTCCACATATTTTTTAATTTGTTTTAAAGGATACCAACCAGCATTATATATTTGTTGTGTACCATCTTTCCATTCAACGATGTATCTCGTAATTCCATAAGGAGATTTATCTTTTAATATTTTAGCATCTCCATAATTTTCTAATACCAATCTCATTAGTCCCAGTCCTCCTTCATTGCTTGATAGCTTTCAAAATAAGAGGAAGCTTCTATATAATCTCTGGTTTCTCTTTCTGTGTAATATCTATTTTCATCTTTAAAGCATTCTAAAGAACCAGGTGCATCTTTACCAGCTTTACCCACAGACTTTGTTAACTTCTTATGAAGTTTCATTTCTTTTTTCTTTTCTGCTTTTCTTTTGTCGAGTTTCTGAACTGCTTCTTGAAATTCTAGTTCTTCGACGGTTGTGTTTAGTTTCTTTGCTTTGGCTTTTAAAGCCGCTTGTTTAATTAATTGTATTCTGTCCATATTCATCGCACTCCTTAAGCTTTTCTTGAACTTGTTCCCACGTAAGCCAACCCATTACAGAGTCAGACCCAGTGATGGGGTTATTATACCACATTTCACCGTGATTGAAAACCCCTATTTCGAAATAACCTTTCTCTCCACCATAACTATATGGTGTAAGTATAACGGAAACTTTAAGACCATTATCAAAGCGATAGATGTATTGTATCCCGCCATTATAAAAGGAAAATTCTGAATGTTTATAATTAGTCATTGTAATTAAAATCTGGTGTGACTTGACCATTTATAATTTCTCTTACGAATTCAACTGCATCGTATGAGTCACCACCGACGTGCCAGTCATATTCACCTATTGGAGTACTACCACCAGTTTTCCAATTGTAAACTGTAGCTTTAATGTACTCCCAATCTTTTTCGCCCCATTGGTCAGTATAAAATACTTTACCATCTAGAACCCATTCAGTCTGGGTTTTTTCATAAGGGTCACCTGTTGAAAAAGATGGTTTACCAAATAGGTTTTCTAATGTAGAGTAAGTGGTTCTAACTTCACCTTGTAAAGATGTTCCACCTGCACTACTCATATCTGCAATATCGTATTCGATATTTTCTGCTTTTATATCTGCTTCTAATAACATATTCCTCCTTTGTTAGGATGCGTATCCTGCATCTAGTAAATCTTCAAATAATTTTTCTTTTTTAGTATAGTCATACTTTTCATAAACATATACATCCATGTGTGTAGCATGTCTAAGTGGGAGAAAAGAGTCATAACCACGACCACCTCTGCCATCACGAAGTGAAGGAAGTACTCGAGGACCTCGCCCTTGACATTTGACATAAAATTGCTGAGGACTCCCACCCGGGCTATCGCCCGACTTTTTCCTTAATTCTTTATTAATTGTTCGAACCACTTTTCTGATTCTTTCTAGTTCTAGCATATCACTAGCACTTTCGACATAAGCTGTCATTATATAATTTTTTGAACTTCTCATTGCGCGACCTCCTGCGATATTAATTCATTCATTTTAAACCATTCTCTTAATTCTTCTTGTCCATAAATCTCTTCACCATCTTCCATGATGTATAGAGCAGTGTAATCTTCTCTTTCTTTGTTAGGAAGCATTCCCCAGGATTCCTGAAGCTCTAGAATTTCTTTTCTCATATAACCATATTCGCCACGATTATTGGTATTTCTAGTAGCAGCATAACTACCACCAAAATCAAAAATCTCGGTAGGAGTTTCCCAATCTTCACAAACTTTTTTGTCGTCTTCAACAATTTCCCAATCAAGAATATATTCCATTGAAGCTTCATTCGAGTATTCAATAAGAGAAGTAAGGTCCTTAATTACCTTAGTCATATATTCGTCATTCGGAGATACATGAAAGTTTGGAACTACGTAAGTAGAACCACCTTTGAATTTCCAATACTCTGGACAATCGCCTTTTCCATCCCATTCAGGAAAAGCATAATTTTCTTTGTATTGTGTTTGTATTACTAATTTCATATAACTCCTTAATTTATATGGGTATTATACCCTAGTTTAGCCTGTTTGTAAACCCCTTCTTCGTGACAATTACGTGAACTTTTAGTGAAGGGGTTTACCATCTAACCATAACAAATCGTAATTACCTTTCAATTGTTTACCGGTTCTTTCGAATAGTAAATCGCACATTTTATTCCAATCAGCATCTTTTCTAGTAGTAGCTAATCTAAATTCCTCTTTGTTTAAAGGAAAGTACGTTATTAATCCAGTTTCTCTATCTCGAGTAGCTAGAGTTGTCTTTTCGAAAAATCCCATATCTTCGGGTACAAATACTGTAGTTCCTGGCATTGCCATTAAAAATCTCCTTCTGCGACTTGGAAGCATGGAACACCGTTCCTTCTCCACATATCAACGACCTGGTTTCTGTCGTCGAATACTAAGTCTGGGTTAAAATCGGCTTCTCTTAAAGAGTCTAAAACCTCTTGTTTGAATTCTGCGTCGGACCTAAAATCACCATCAGGTCTTAAGAATAAATGTAAGGGTTCTAATCCCAAAGCGTCTAATTGGTTTTGGGTGACTTCTCTATGTCTTTCGTTTCTAGCTGAAACAACAACTAATTCATGACCAGCACTTTGTAAAGCTAAAGCAGTTTTAACAACATCTTGGTTTGGTCTATCTTTAACCATTTGTTCTGGACTCAAGAAAGATTCCCAATCTTTATTTCCATTGGAAACGAAATGCCTTCTATGCTCTATATCTAATAAAGTACCATCAACATCAAAAATAACTTTCATATAACTCCTTAATTTATGTGTGTATTATACCAAAGTTCTGGGGGTTTGTAAACCCCCCTTTCGTGAACTTTTCGTGAAATTAAGCTGATTTCTTTTCAGAGATAAGTTTACCCATCTCTTCATGAATCTTACCAGCCATTGACCAGGCGTTGTAATCACCCTTACATTCGATACCAAAATCGAATCTGTTAAGAACTAACCTGTAATATTTCGAACCCGAAATAATATCATGGAATTTACCATCAATAAATTTTCCGGTAATCCAATATTTGTCAGAAGAACCTGAGACCTTCTGAAGGACATAACCAAGCTTGTCCATAGCTTCTAAAACGGCCTTATCGTTAGTATAAGTCATACCGTTTTTAGATTTATGTATTGGTCTGTATATCATATAACTCCTTATTAATTAATTTATACGTGTATTCTACCACGGAACAGGGTGAATGTAAACCCCCTAAATGAAAAGTTCACGAAAAGTTCACGAAACTCTTTTTTTTAATTTGGAGAAAATATATAAGTATATTAGAGGTATTTAGCTCGGGAGATTAGTATAGCTTACTCGGGTAATAAATCTGTATCTCTTCTTCTTTACCCTTTACTTTCACTTGTCCAATATCAGAGAACATATAACCGGCGTGGACCTGGTTGGCGGTTGCTTTGGATATAACTGTAGGATATTTTAGATAATCACCACGAGAGGCTAATGCCTCCAAACGTGCGGCAAGGTTGACTGCATCTCCAATAACTGAATAGTCAAATCTGGATTCACTACCCATATTACCAACAATGCAAGTACCGGTGTTAATCCCAGTACCAACGCGGATATTAGGAAGACCACGTTCTTCGTAGATTCTTTTAAGTTCATTTGTTTTTTCTTCTATCTCTATTGCGGACTTAACTGCCATCTCTGCATGATTTGGACAATCTAATGGCGCATTCCAAAAAGCCATTATGCAGTCTCCCATATATTTATCAATTGTTCCACCATTTTCTAAAATGATTTTAGTCATTATATCTAAATATTCATTGATTAGATTAACTAATCCTTCTGGGTCGTTTTGTTCTTTATAGTGTTCTGAGATAGGTGTAAAGCCACATATATCCATAAACAAGAAAGTCATTTCTTTTCTATCACCACCTAACTTCATCATCTCTGGATTTTTAACTAACTGGTCTACAAGGTCTGGAGATAAGTATGTTCCAAATTGTCCTTTTATCTGTTGTCTTAGTTTATATTGTTTATAAAAGTTATTAAAAGATGCTGAAGCGAAAGTTGTTATATATACAAATAACGGATAACTAATATCAAGGAGAACACGTGCCTCGGTCCAGACGTACCAAGAAGAAACTAAGACTCCGCCAACAATGCCGAAGAAGGATGCAAAACCTAAAACAACATTCAAGCGATATACAGCAAACACAATCACAAGAGACCCAACTAGAACTACCAGGAATTCCGCCAGTTCCGACCAACCCGGTCGAGAAATCGAATCCCCAGACATCACCGTCTGAAGTGCAGATGCCTGAAGTTGATGAGCTGGAAACAACCCTTGTGGGGTGCTAATCTGAGCTGATAACCCAGAAGCGGATAACCCGACTATAACAGTTTTGCCGCCGAGGTCTGGCAATGCATCGCCGTAAATATATTCAGTATGATTATAATTTGTATTTAACCATATACTAGAATCATATTCTGTTTTAATTGGTGAGTATGGTGGAATCATTACATTCTTTATACCATCGTAATCAGCTTTTAAACTATAAGATTTTTTATCTTGTAATACCCTTATAATCTCTAACGGCATAGATGGATATAATTGTCCATTGACTTGGGACAATAAAGGTATTCTTCTTGTTATATTATCAACTTCACTTTTACCATTTATTAAACCAACTCCCCATGCTTGTGTTTCTAAATTTGGTATATTCGTAATTAGTCCTTCGTATTTTGGAACAAAGTCGTACGCGTCGCCCTCGCCGAGCGTGGCCGTACCCACGTACGGTGCCGCGTTCGAGCGCCCGCGAGAGTCAGCTTGTTGTGATAATATAATACCATTATCTTTTATCCAAGATGCAAATACTTCATCACCACCAAACCTATCTGGTTCAGGAAACATAATTGTAAATGCAATCATACCAGCATTTGCATTTCTTAAATCAGAAATCATTTGTGCGTATGTATGTCTTGGAAATGGATATTGTCCGAGCTTTTCTAATGTTGGTTCATCTATAGAAAGCATAATAACATCAGATTCCTTGTCGGGTAAGCTTTTGATGTATTGGTCGAATGTATTTAAACGGACTTGTTCTATAAATGGTAAATCAATAACTCGAACACCAAAGAGTAAAAAACACAACGCGATGCTTGTCCAAATCGAGGTTATGTATTTCATTAATTACCTTGTGTGACTGATATAGAGCAACCGCCGGCTGTATAACAGTAATTAGTTATGCTATATGATTTATTGTTCCAACCATTTTGTATTACGCTAATATCGGTTGGTTGTGTTCCACGTAATATAACACTCATGTAATGGTCACCAGCATTTGTTTGTCTTAGGTCAACATCATTACCATCATTGTAAATATCTAAATTAATATATTGACTTCCGCCTTCTCTTTGCACGGTATAGATGTCATTATTATCTCCTTCGACATGCAACCAATATTGATGACCAGAAGAACTACTGTTTGTTCTTTGTGTCATCATTACATCATTATAATCACCTGTAATGTTTATGTGTGCAAAAGTATCTCCATATTCTTGATTATCAATACTAAAGTTTCCGTTAGTTCCAATGTTCCAACCTTGTGCAAGTTTAATAGTATTTCCTGTTCCATTGATTTGTCTTAGTTCCAATACATTCTGGTCAGAAGAACCACCACGTGTTTTATGTTGTCTTATATCAAAAGTATTGTTCGCACCAGTTATTCCTTCATCCCAACTTCTCCATCTTTTAATTACATTGGAGTATCCTTTTTGGGAAATATTTAAATCAAAATTATCCCCAGATTGTTCAATTGTTATTTCGTTATCAGCCGCCTTGACGTATGATGATAATAACAGACTGACCATCGCCAACGGTAATAAGGTTTTCGACATCTTCATTATTGCTCTCTATTGTTGCATTAGTATCTATAGGTATCTTAATACTAATAATTCCATTTACTTCTCGATAAAACCATATTTGTCCTGCGCTTTCATCTACTATTGTATTATATTGTGTAGTCTTATCGAATCCTATTGCGGTTCCAACTATATTAGTTGTTGAATCCATTTGTTCTGTTTGTTTTTGTCTAAGGATATTTACTTCTTCTAATCTAACTAAAATGTCTTGTAAGAAGTCTACATCCAAAAGGTCCATATCTAATTCTGTAAATTCTAAATCTTCATCGTCCCAATCTTCTTCTAAATAATTTATATCAAGGTCCGTAAAGTCTAAAATATTATTATCATTGTTATCATTTCCACCACTTTCTTCGCTTTGTCTTTCCTGAATTTCTTCTGGTGGACTGACAATAAACATATTGTCTATCATATTAATTGATACATTTTCCAACTTAATTGGTTCTGTTGGAATCTTATCAAAACTAGAAACCATTGTAGCTTGATAAGCTTCTTCTAATAGAACTGTACCACCATCATTGGAAACTGTTATTGACCCACTCGGGGAACAATCACCATCGATAGTACATTCGGTTTCCGGCAATAGGACAACTAAACTTCTCCCAAGCTCATCCACCGTAGTTGTAAAGTCTGTTCCACGAACTGCAATAGTAGCTGTCGGTGTCGTGAGAACGATGTTTTCTCGTGGAACTAAACCTAATTTTCCAGTAGCAAATCTTGCTGTACCGGAAATAAAATTCATAGACATACTGTTATCTTTTGGATTATCAGGATCGAAATAATATTTTGTTAGTACTACTTCTGTATGCTCTACTAATCTTAAAACAGTATCATCTAAAAAAGTTAATTTAAGACGACCTTTGGCCGTTTCAATTGCATCCATTTGCATAACATTAACACCAAGTTCAGTGGCAAGAACTTCTCCACTTTCGCGAACAATTCCGCCACTGCCCTTATGTTCGGTGATGTCACCGATGTTGTCAGCAAATGCTAAACTGGAAACTAATAAACTAGTCGCCAGTATCTTTTTGCTTAATATCAACTGTTGCGTTTTCTGAATCAAAATCTGCATTTATTACACCATAGCATCCAGTTATCCCTGTTGGACATGTACCAGATGATTGTAATATGTCAATATCACCGTTGCTACCAATCCATTCCATGGTCACTGAATTGTAAGCTCCGTCGGATTGTGCTGTCACAAAGTTATTAGAACTTCCTATAACATCCACATCCCATGTTACGTCATCCGCATCAATATCAATATTCCAAACATTCGATCCACCTGTAATATCTAAATCAAAGTTTAGTCTTTCTGATGATGCGTTATAACCCCAATCTATATCGAAAGTATTTGAACTTCCTGTAATATCTACATCCATATCTGAACTATCGGCACTTCCACCATAACCTACGTTCCAATCCCATACGTTGCTACTTCCTGTTAATAGAATATCTACAGTAGTAGAATCGAATAGAGTTGGTCCATAAATTTTGTTTAAATTACCAATCATATCAATATCGATTGTAAGAGTATTACCAGTTAGCGTCCAATCGGTTGCACAAGCTCCACTTGAAATAGAACCACATAATTTATTACCATAACCTACTTGGTCAATGGTTAAAGTTAATGTGTCTCCACTTTGGTCAAGCAAAACTTCGTTATCGTTTGCGCCTGCTAACAATACTAAAGGGCATAATAAAAATGCAAACGCGATTAATCTATTTAACGTTTTCATTTTCGTTTTCCTCTATTTCTCTTGAGAATAAAACTTCTTCTTCCTCAAGATCTTTTATTTCCCAGAAGCCTTTTTCATCTCCTTGGTATATTAGTTCTAACACAGCCGCTTCTATACATGAACGAAGTGACCGTGTCACTGATTCATTTTCTGTGACCCCATCTTCAATTTCTATCAGTTGGGTATCTAAGTCAATGAATTTAAAAACATCATAACCTTGAGCTACTGCTAAAATGGTTTTTGATGTCTGTACATTTAACAAAATTTCTCCTGTCAAAGTACTCACAGCTCGTAAGGACACGGTGACCATATCTCTTCGGTATGCAGTACTAGTACCTACACCCAAAGTTCTTGCTCCCGCTCCGCCAGTCTCGATATTAGTATCAAATCCTATGACACCGCCTTCGAGAATGATTCCGGCGAATAGTAGGGGAGCTAACCCTGTTTCTTCTTCGCCGTATTGTTCTCTTGTTGTTCTAACTATTTGTCTTTCTCTTGTTAAGTGATCGATTCCTACACGCTCTACTACTCTAAACCAACTTCCATCTCCAGCGGTTTTTAGTGCATCGATTAACATTGTTGCTGCACCTTGTGTGACCGCTGTACTAAACATAGCTACATCACCTTTTTGTTTTCTTTGTCCGGTTTGGTCATTAAAAGAATATACCGCTACAACTGGTTGTTTTTCTGGTGCTGGTAATCTTAATAATTCTTCGTAAGTAGGTAATCGAACTACTTTAGGTGCTTCTTTACATTCACCATGCTGCTTCATTATTCCTTTTGTACAAGTATCGGTCATACTAGGAATACTAGCACAACTACTTACTATTGCAGCAAGCAGTATAATAGATAAATATTTAACCTGTTCCTTCACCAGCTGTTCCCGCTCCTATTGGTATAACTATTGTAGTTTCTGTACCATCTTCACTTAAAATAGTCATAACAATAACATCTTCTCCTTGTGCACAACCATTCAATGAAGTGTCACATGTTGTTTTTTGATACGTAATAGTATTTCCTTCTAATACAAAACTTCCGAATGTTGTTTCAGTACATGTTCCAGCTGCGATAGCTTCTGTTGTACATGTCTTAAACAAATTTTCTACCATCTGTTTAGATAATTGGGCGTATATTCTACTTTCTAAGTTTCGAATAAATTTAGCTAGTGTAGTATTTTCTAATTCTCTTTGTTGTGCTTTTAATTCAGCTTCTATTTTATCTTCTAAAGCATCTCTTCTAGATTTTTCTTGGTTCTCAATAGTAAGATAATGTGCTGAAGTTCCTATTCCACTAAATGATGGATTTTTAAATTTATGTACTAATTCATCTGCTTGTGCAAATGTACAAAACGCAAATAATATTAATAAAACTTTATTCATCTTTTTTCTTTTCATTCTCCTTATATTCTAATACAACATCTACTTTTTGTTGTAATCGAATTAAATCATTATCAAGCATTCGAACTTGGTCGATTACTCTTATTAATTGGAAATGCATTTCTTCTATCTTTGGGTCTAGTTCGTTAGTTACAAAACTCCAAACATAATATACAAAATAACCTAAACCAACCACAGCAACTGCCGGGAATCCGAATTCGGAAATAAGTCCCGCTATATCCATTTAATCTCTCCTGGTATCAATTTTCCCGTCTTCTACAAAGTTTTCTGCACGGGCGACACGCTCAATATCAGGTCGTAATTCTAAAGCAGATGAAACTAACATATCAATCTTAATCATTTCATTATTCATTGCTCTTACTCTGTTCTCTAAACTTTTACTAAAAGCATTTAGAGTATCAATCTGGTCTAAAACACCACCTAATATTTGTTTAATAATTAAAAATATAAAGAATCCGGAAACGATTGCACCTGCTATAGGTAAACCGACTTCCGCAATCAATTGAAATACATCTTCCATACGAGTATTTATAACGTTTATTGCTTTAGAATGGGCTAAAAACCAATAGAAACACCACATCCACATGATGCAGTTTCGTCTGGATTATAGATTTTAAATTGTTCGTTTAGACCCTCGTAGATGTAATCGAGAGTAGCATTTTGTAGAAATGGGAGACTGACTTCGTTAATTACTATTTTAAATTTACCGTAATCTAAAATATGATCGCTTGAATCAACAATATCGTCAAACTCGAAAATATACTCAAAACCAACACAACCCCCAGCAGTGACGCCAACACGAATAGTATCTCTACCTTCATCGCTTGCTCTCTTAATCGCTTGAGATACCGCTGCATCAGTTAGTTCCAACACTTTGATTATGTCTCCTATGAGCTGTTTTATCTTCCCAATCACTAATTGCTTTACGGATAGTTTCTTCAGCCAACACAGAACAATGCAATTTTATAGGAGGTAATTCTAAAACATCAGCAATATCTTTATCTTTGATTTGCTTTGCTTCTTCTAGTGTTTTACCTTTTAACATCTCAACAAACATAGTGGATGAGGCAATTGCTGAACCACATCCATACGTTTTAAATTTGACATCTAATATTTCATCAGTCATTGGGTCTAGTTTCAGGTCTAATTTCATAACATCACCACATGCTGGTGCACCCGCTAGACCTGTCACAACGTTCGGGTCCTTAGGATCGAACCTACCAACGCCGTGTTTTGACGGGTTTTTTAGTACATCTTCAAAGCGATCTACTACTTTATTTGAATATGCCATTAGTTAGCAAATCCAACGCTCACCGCTAATGAAGTTGCAACTCCTAGTAATTTATCTGTAGGAGCTTTTTGAATGTAAGCTACTTCATTTGCTGCTAGTGTGACAGTACCTATTACTTGTCCACCAGAATCTGTATGAGTAATTATTTGTACGGAATTTTTATTATTATGTACTCGTACCAATTTAGCAAAATTAACATTATCTGCTGAACTTAAATTAATTTCAGGTGCTTGTAGTCTTAATACTTGCATTTTTATACCTCTTCTAATCGTGACATTAATCTCTCTGCTCGATTTGTCACTTGTTTATACCATCGGGAATCTCTTCCTTCTGCAGCTGCGGTTTTCCAATCACCGTTTTGTAATGCGGTGTTGTGTTTTTTAAATTTACTAAGTCTAGTTCTTCCCATGTTAAACATCATATTTGCTACGACTTGTTTAACTTCTTCTGGATAACTATCCCAGTTCTCGTGTAAGATTTTACAATCTTCTAAAACTATTACTACGTCTTTCGCAAAACATTCTTTAACACGTTCTTCTGTGACAGGAGTGCCAACCGGTAGCCCATGTTCTGGGTCTCCTTCCAAAACAAGATGTCCAATACCAAAGGTTGGATAACCAAGATGGTCATTATATATCTCATTTACTTGTCCCTCGTCTATTATCAGTTGCTCTCTTAATTTATCAATATTCATATTATGTTTTCTCCCAAAAAATATGTCATTCTCTTCTTTAACTCTATCCCAGAATTTACTATTTATATTAGATATAGTTTCTGATGTAAGCTTTAACATGTTTAAATTTTTCTTCTTCTGTGTTGTATACTATACCAAAACACATTGTTTTGTCTTCTAATTCGGGTATCATCTCTTCTGGATAAGGAAAAACGAAATCATTTAGTTTACACCATTCCATCATTGATGCAGTGTTCGTTGTAAAGTACCAATCTAATTCTGGTGACACTGTTCCATCTTCATTATGTAATGTTGCAAAGAATTCGTTTACTAAGTAATATTCAGGAAAAGATTCGTGTAATTTATTTCTTATTTCCTCGGATATTTGATGGAAAGGAACTACAACTTTTAATTGTATATGTTTTGTTGTTCTATCCATCTTTAAACCATACCAAGCATTATTATACCCAATGGCTTTATTTCTTATTTCTAAAGTTTTTTCAAAACCACCGTCTTCTGGAGGAAGAATTTGGTGAGGTTCTAAGTTAAAGTGGTCTAAACCTTTTTCTGGGTCAGACGAAAATACATCGTAGTCATCATAATGTTCATCTAATTTATATTTCTCTATTAATTCATCTGGAATTAAGTCCCATTGATATAGTGAAAAGATTTCGTTTTCATACCTATCGGATTTGTACTGGGTAAACAACGCCATATCATATTCTTCACCACTCTCACCGAAATTTTTATGAATATAAACATCTGGAAACTCATGTTGTACTTTTAAAGCTATCTCCGCTCCTTGTTGTGTTTCTGGGGTAAAATCTACTCTACAAATAGAACCATTCATATAGGTATCATCACGTATTGATGTATTCCCATAATGTCGTTGTAAGTAATGATTTTTAGATTCTAATGAGGCATTCATCCATGTTTGTAATGCCCATTGTTTTGTGTATTCAATAGTATCTTCCGCGTTTATTGGAACCTCTACATTTAAATTAGGATAGTCCGGATGGTAAATACTAAGCATCCCATTGGTGACTGAATATTGTAAGTTATCTTTTATTCTTCTCATAGTTTATATATTTATTCTAAATATATCTGTGTGGTTAAAATAGGTAATAAGATTATTCACGATTGTTCTATTGTTTTTTCCCCCAAAATAATCTGTGAAGGAATATGTGTAATTATAAGCTCCATTGACCAGGGAAACGGTTCCCCATGACCAACTAGCAGATGTTCCCAAAGAATGAGCATTCCCAGTAAAAGTTGCAGCCGATCTTTGTAAGGTGTAAGTAGTGTTGTTATATGACTTAAATGTCACACTAGTCCAACCTGAATTTGTGGGAGTTGTCATCGAAGTGTTAGTAGTTATAATCTGGAGGTTAATCGAACCAGCAGTTGAAGATAATCCAGAATTACTAAAAGCCGCTATTGTGTGGGTTCCTGTTATCCCAGCAAGAGTTCCTACAAAATTTCCATTACTAAAACTGTTTGCGTAATCCCCGTAAGAAGAAGGAGTGTATTGTCCACCTGGATTAACTTGGTATTTGTGGGTAAATGTTCCTGCAAAAGCTGTAGTTGCTGGAGAGGGGTTAGCATCTCTAAATTCTCCTAGTGCTATTTCGGTTCCTGAACCAGTAGGAACCCCGGCTGCTCCAAAATTATATAGGGCTTTTCCATAGGTATTTCCCCAGCTTCTAACATCAGCATCATTTAAAGAAGCTTCAGTACTAGAACCTCCGCCTATTGTAGTGTGTATATCGTTTATACTTATATTACTGGTTGGTAATGCCATAACTATTTAACAATCGCAGATATTAAATCCTCGAATTGTTCTACTTTTTCTACCCTGTTTGGCCAAAGAATATATTCTTTCTCTGGATTCTTTTTTAAATTTGTTAAAAGCGGCTGAATAGCATTATATAATTTATTTAGTTTATCTTCAAGTTCAGATGCTTTAGATGATGTTGATTCTAATTTACTAGTAGATTTTTGTACAGCTTCTAACTCTGATTCATCTACTGCGGTAAATCCAAAATCAAATGCGTCTATATCTATACTCATATTTGTTCCTCTTTCTTATATTTATAATGTCTAGGAATTACTTTTGTTTTATCTTTATGTATTTTAGACATTGCGTGTTTTGGTGTTTCTTTACGCACAAATATCTTATCCCAAGCTTTTTCAAATTGTTCTTGGCTAACTATTTGTGGTCTACGCTTCGATCCCTTTCCTGACAAGTTTAACTCCTCTTTTTTGCAAAATGTTTCTAAACTTTTGTTTGTGTTTAGGTTTTGCTTTATTTAATTCTTCAATCATTTGTTCGTTAGACAATGTATGAATATAATAATTAATAATAGAAACCTGTTTGGTTTGTCTATCTATTTTCTTTTCTGTTTTTTTGTATTTTGCTGGCATTATTTCACCTTTTTAATTCTACCTTTATCATCTGCTTTCCACGCTTCAAAGTCTACATTATTATAATCAGATTGTAAATTTAATAATGCTTTTAAGTTCGACGTGTCGTCGTCAAATAATCTAATTCTTTTATAATCACCGGTATCTAAGAACTGACGAAAGATTTGTTCTTTCGCAGAAGCACTAGAACCACCTATGTTTCCTGCTCGATGTATATGTGCTTTATCAATATCAATCCCATGCGATCTAAATGTATTTAAGAATAATTCTTTATCATCCATATCTGCACGTGCTGTGACTATCACTACATCTGAACCTTTTTTAACAGCATTCTTTAAGATAGCTTTAAACTTTTGTATCATTCGACCAATTGGCATTGCAGTTTTATTAAAAAGGTCTGCAGATTTAAATTGACCAAAATCGTATGTTTCTCCCTTTCCTAAAGTATATGTGTTAAATTGTTTAGGTGGAAGTACCTTAATTACTTTGCCGTCTTTTTTTACTTGTACTCTTGCTTTTGTTTTAAACATAGTATCGTCAATATCAAAGATTGTTAAACCTTTGTTTCCTTCGGATATATATTGTTTAAATCGCTGCATAGTAGTATTATACCATATTCTTTTGGTATTGTAAACTACTATTTATGTTAAAAGTGTTTTCTAATTGTCTCTATTTTATCGTCAGCTTCTGCTATTTTAGCAACTTCTTTTTCAATAGTTTCAACTATATCACTATGTTCTCCAACACCAACAGCATTACTTTTATAAACTTCGATGTTTGCTTTTGCTATAGCAATCTCACCTTCTAGTTTTAAAATCAAAGCTTCTAACAATGGACCTACATAACTATGTTCGCTCATTTGTTTCTCCGTTTAAATTCTGCTATAGTATCTATTAGTGGTTGTGTCCAATCGTCTCGGTCTTCTTCGAAGATTTGTACACCTTCATCACCTGCAATACATATAACTAAATTCTTGATTGGCATTCCTGTTCTTTCTTCCCACATAATTGCATACGCTGCTGATTGCATAAAATAACCAGAAATCCATTCTTTCTTTTTCCACTTACGAGATGTTTTCCAATCTATAATACTTCTTTTATTATTCCAAATACCAACACAATCTACTGTACCAGCAACACCTAAATGTTCTGAATACATTTTCTTTTCTATTGCAAATACTTCTGATAGACTTGCTGAGATAGCTGGTGTGACATCTTTCATTACTTGTAAATCTAATAGGTTAACATCTACATTCCATTCTTCATTTGCAATAAATTTTTCTATTAGTCCATGTACCTTTGTTCCACGTTTAGATGCTTTAGTACTAATACGATTTGCTTCTTCTTCACCTACACGTTTACGCCATGCGATAATAGCATCTTTATTTAGAATAGATAATACTCTTGTAATACTAGGATATTCGTTTCCTCTTTCGTCTACGTATACCCGACCTGACTTTCTATTTTGTTGGTCTAAACTTTCTTCGTTATATTCGACCGGGGTGTGTTTAAAATTACCAACCACCATCGCCTTTTCCTTTTTCTTTTTTCTTAAAATGGAACTTACCAGATAATCCTGCTAATACAAATATGGTACTTGCAAAAATAATACCTGCACATATTAGAAGTGCTTCTAAAATAATAATAACATTCATATCATACACCTTCTCTTTTTCTCCTTTGTCTTTTTAAGCGTCTTAAATATCTTCTACCGTTTTTTTCTATTAGGTAATCTCTGTACCATTTTGCCCATAAGAAAAAACATAACATAAAAACATTTACAAAGATTACCCAGAATTCTACCATTTATCTAGGTTAACTCCTCGAGTATTAAATGTACCCATTGCTCTATTCATTCTGTAATCAAATGGAACACTTACACTAAATGGATTTCTTATTCCAGTACCAACCCATTCGCCTATGTTATAAAGAGTAGAAGGATTTATGTGGTCTAAATATCTATCTACCCACATATCATTCTTTTCACACCATTCTTCTATTTCTTCATACGTACCATATACAATCGTACCCATTTTATATTCACTTCCATCTGCATGAAGTACTCTTGCTTTTTCCTGATGTGTGACACAATTTGACTTACTCATTATTTTCCATCCGCATATCGATGATTCACTTCACTGTGGTGTTGTTCATCTGCTCTTACTTTTTTAATTAAATCTGATAACTTAGCATCACTACTCATATCATAGTATTGTATTGCTAAATGTGGTGCTGGAACATTTAAGATTGTTCCATTCTCTACTAATTCTAAATATTCTGTATAACTAATAACTGCTTCTTCTTCAAAATAAGCTATCATTCTATGTGCTGTTTTATATGATATAATATATACTAAAAAATAAAACAACATAAAAATTCCTTGTGCTAATAATACCAACCATCTTTCAAACCAATTTGGTTTAACTAATTGTACAAAAAACATTAAATGCATTCTTTCGTTTTCTGCTTCAGCTAACATTTCTCTTATGTCTGGACCATATCCAGTTTTCATTTTACGTAAACTTTTTAAATGCAACCACATACCAGCTACCATTCCTGGTACTCCTGCAATTGTTTCTAACACAATAGCTCTATGACCATATCTTTTTGCAAAGAACGTATCCGCAATAAAGCGGAAGAACTTTGTCATAGATTTTGCAAACCAATCACTCATTAGAATAAAGTTGCTGGTGTCATATCTAAACAAACCTCTTGGCCAACTTCTGTTTTACCACATAACATTGTACCATTTAATCTATCTTGACAGACTGGATTTCCTTTGTTGTTAAAAAAACATATATTTGTATTCTCTTTTATTCCCCAGTTTTTATCGGTTAGTGGAATACTAGGCATTACACTGCAAGCTGAAACAATCAAGCTAAAAATGAAAACACCTATTAAAGGACTAAAATTGATTAAGATATTCCTATTCATTTTGTTCGTATATTATCTGCGTACCTTTTCGGTAAACCTTTTTTAATTTTATCTTGCACTTCTTTCCAGCCATCTCCAGCTTTCTTAAGTGTAGACCCTTCTTTCCCAGTAATTAAACCAGGTGCTTTGGAATAGTATCTTTGTATTTGCGGATGCTTTTCCATAAATTCTTCTGCTTCAGAAAAAGACATCATTACTTCAAATATCTCTTCTGTCTCGGTATCTTTAAATTCATACAGTGGCATTTGCTTTTTCCCAGTGTTCTCCAACCCATTCTTCTTTCTTAAATTTCTTTTCGTAAGCATTTGGATTAAACCAATCCGGTTGTTTACGTTTAGTCCATACCATTGGCATATAAGCTAACTTAGTATGGTAAAAATTCTTATATGATTCTACAGCACAATCTGTCATACAATCTGGAAATGCTTTCATTGCTAATGCAAAGTCAGTCATCTTTCCACGTGGTATATTAACAGGTATTTGTTTTAAAGGTTCTCTTAACCTTGTATCTGTACCATGGACTTTATCATATCTATATGTATACTCGTCACATAATCCAACAAAATGTAAATAATGCCAACGATAGTTATGCACAGATTGCATTGTCCAAGTTGTGCACGGATGATACATGTGTACAGCTTTATATAATACGTCTTCACGTTCATCACGAAAGACCCATTTCTTTTGAATTGTTTTTCCTGATTTAGATGGACCACGAGTGACCTCGGCATCTAACATTCTGTGAGCTGTAGAAAGCATTTGACCCGATTCTACAATCATTTTAACTATATGCTTATCGCATTGCATTTGTGCTGCGACAACGGGATTTCTATCTAATACAAAAATATTCATAATGTATATTATACCATAAAATAAAGTGTTTGTAAACCTTTATCCTTTTATCACTCCAAGTACCCAATTCTCAGCTGCATCTTCTGCGTACTGTTCATTGTGTTCAAATAAATCTCTTCTTTCGACTAAATCATCATGAATGTAAAATTCAACAAACCAACCTTCGTATGATTCAAATACTATAGCTGTTCTTGATGCATCATCATTCATAAATTTATGTCTTTCTGCAGATGTTCTCATTACCATATTAGTGTTTAACCCTAGCGAACCAGGGTTAAACCCTGACTCTATCCTCCTATTGTTTGTAATTCTTTTATATGTTGTTTCAGACCTAA
>MDTE01202819.1_pt1 | contig 26892 bp, 25 predicted proteins | sample 811231 | NCBI WGS metagenome assembly MDTE01 (sample SAMN05326651, study PRJNA326480) | marine metagenome | isolation source: seawater | place: Indian Ocean: Red Sea | collected 2010
TCCGCAATTTTTTCAGCAAGCTCCTTAATTGAGATTTCTTCTCCACTACCAATATTTAAGTAATAAAGACTTTCCCCGTAATCATCTAAAGGGGCATTTTTTAATTTTGGGCTCCATTTCTCTAAAGCAAAAACAACTGCATCGCCTAGATCATCAACATACATAAATTCTCTTAAAGGTGATCCAGTTCCCCAGCATGTCACTGATTTTTTGGAGTTTTGCTTTGCTTCTGAAAACCTTCTAATCATTGAAGCTAAAACATGACTACTTTTGATTTTGTAGTTATCTCCTGGTCCATATAAATTTGTAGGCATAAGTGAAATTGCGTCAAATTCATACTGCTTGTTCAACGATTCACAAAGCTTTATTCCAGCTATTTTTGCGATTGCATACTGTTCATTAGTTTTCTCTAATGGACTTGTAAGTAGATACTCTTCTTTTATAGGTTGAGTAGAATTTTTGGGATAAATGCAGCTACTGCCTAGAAAAATTAATCTTTTTACATTATTTTGCCAGGCAGCTTCGATTATATTATTTTGAATTTTTATATTTTCAAGTATAAATTCGGTTGGGTAGCTGTAATTTGCATAAATTCCTCCTACTTTTGCAGCAGCAATAATCACAATAGTTGGTTTATTAGTTTTAAACCATTTCTTGACGTCTTCGAAGCATAATAAATTAAGATTTTTTCTAGAGGGTGTTAATAATGAACCTCCAAAATCTTTATTCCCGTATCCTTTTTTTATTAAAGCTCTGCAGATCGAGCTTCCAGCCATACCTCTTGCACCTGCAATGAATATTTTTTCATCTTTAGATACTAATTTCTTGGTAAGGTTTAGATTATTCATTCGATGGAGAATTTATTTGAAAGCCCTTCTTTTGCAAAACTGAATCCTTCTCAGCTTCTAATTTATCAAATTCAATCATTTCCTCAATTAATTCTTCAAGTGTTATTTTGGGTTCCCAACCAAGTTTCTTGAAGGCCTTGTTGGAGTTACCCTTTAATTCGTCAACTTCTGTTGGTCTAAAATATCTTTTATCAATTCTAATTACAATTTCATTAGTATCGCCTCTCCTCCCAATTTCATTAATGCCTGAACCTTCCCATTTAATTGCTGGATCACTATGAGATTTTCTCCAGTTTAATTTTTCAGCACATAATTCAACAAATCTCCTTATTGTTTCCATTCTTCCAGTAGAAATAATATAATCATCTGGGTCCTTTTGTTGTAACATCAACCACTGCATATAAACATAATCTTTAGCGTGACCCCAATCTCTTTTTGCATTGAGATTTCCAAGATAGAGACAATTATCTAGTCCTGCATTGATCCTGCTTAATCCTCTTGTGATTTTTCTAGTAACAAATGTTTCTCCTCGTCTTGGTGATTCATGGTTAAAAAGAATACCATTTACACAAAAAAGACCGTATGATTCCCTATATACTTTTGTCATATGGTGTGCAAATAGTTTTCCAACTGCATATGGGCTTTTGGGTACAAGTAAAGAATTTTCGTTAAGTTTTTCGTTGCTAACCCCACCAAACATTTCTGAAGAAGATGCTTGATAGTATTTTATATTTTTATTAGAGTTTCTTACACTTTCTAACATACTAATTGCTCCAGTGGTGCTGGTATCAATTGAAAATTGGGGAACTTTAAAAGAGACTGCAACATGTGACTGTGCCGCCAAATTATAAATTTCATCTGGTTCAATATTATTTATCAACATTTTCATTGAACTTGGATCTAGAAGATCAGAATAATGCAGGTTAAAATTAGGATTACCGTTGTATTTAGATATTAAATGATCGATCCTTGAGGTATTAATAGAACTTGATCTTCTGATTGTGCCATGCACTTCATAATCTAGTGATAGAAGATACTCTGCCAAGTAAGATCCATCTTGACCGGTAATTCCTGTGATCAACGCTTTTTTCATAGTATCAAATTATAAACCATTAAAAATGTTTTCTCTTTTATTAAATTTGTGTAAGTATGCACCTGCAAAAAAATAAAATATTAATGGAAATCTTACTGACTCCATTGAACTGTCAAAAAATGAAACTAGTAAGATAGTAATTACGAACTGAAATGCATATAATTTGTAATTTTTTTCAAAAGACTTTGTTAATATCATGAAGTAAGCATAGATAAATAATAATAGTTGTACTAAGCCTCCTCTAGCAAAGATATTTACAAAATAATTATGAACATGTTCATTAGTGCCGTCAGTACCTCTTCTTTCGACATCATCCATTGCAGGAATTATTTCGTTATATCCATAACCAAATAAAAATTGGTCTTTATTTAATAGATCAAAGTAAACATCTTGCCAAATTTGAAGTCTCCAGTTTGAAGTAATATCATTTGAATAAATTCTTCCATCAATAATATAAATTATTTTATCGGGATGCTCAAAATCTAAAGCTTTATTTCTATACAGTTCAGCAAATTTGTCTGCAATTGTTAACTCTGAAGAATTTTCCATTAATCCAAATAAATTTTGTGGTTTGGTGAAAGTAAAGTCACCCCAAATATTTAGGGTAGAAAATGAAAACATTAAACTACCTAAAATTACGCCGACAATTAATTGTCTAATATTATATTTGAAAAACTTAAGAAGTAATATAATTTCAAACAAAAAGTAGAAGGTGTAAGCTAAAAGAGATCCTTTGCTCATAAATAGAAACAGAGGTATAAATAATCCTGAAATACTAAAAAAATAAAATATGTAATATTTCTTATCTGAAATACTATATTTTGCTGTAAACAAACATACAAGAATTACAACTAGTAAATCTGAGGCTTTTTGAAATTCAAATTTGTCTGAATAATTAATAAAAAAATTTTGAATCAAATTTGGAAAATTAATTGTTCCAAGAATATAAACAATGAATGGTATTGTTATCAACGATATTTGAAAATATTTTTTATCTAACAAATCATAAAATATAATTCCTACAAGTAAAAAAGAAGCAGTCCAAATATATGAGCTGGATTTATAAGTATATAGAGAAAATAAGCTTCCATTATTTATAAAAAGAGAAATCAAAAATAATGTGTAAACTATTACAAGGTATTTGTTTAGTAATATATGTTTATAACTTTTTTTTGTAAAGTAACTTAGTGATAAAACTAAAGCAAATATAATTCCAAATCCAATAATTAGCTCTCCTATTCTGTAGCCAAAAATATACAAACCAGTAAAAGATCTAGAAAATAGCATTAGCAAAATTAAAAAAACAAAAATAATTTTTTCTGAATGTTTAAATTTTAATTTATTCATTTAAAATAAAACCTTTCACCATTTTTTTAAGTTTATAAGCAAGTTTGAATATAGTTTTAAAGACAGTATTTTTCTTTTTTAATTTTACTTCTCTGTTGCTAGACTCAAATAATTTCAAATACTCGCTACACATTTTTATATGATTTTCAGGATATTTTTTCATTATTTCAAAATATTTGTCATAATTATTTGAAATATACTCTAACTTTTCCTCCAAATCATTTATATTATATTCAACTCCAAAATCTCTACAATATTCTGTAACACCTCCACTATCAATATATAGAATAGGCAATCCGCATTGTGAAGCTTCTATATGATGATTTCCTGAAGGTTCATTCAATGAGCCTGTAATATAAACATTGTTTTTTTTCAATTCTTGACTTAATTTTGAACCAGAAATAGGTTCAATATGTTTTGAGTTCTTGAATACAAAGTTTTTTGGAACATTTCCTATATACGTAAACTCTATTTTTTCACTCCACTTATTATTTTCTAATAAACTATCTATATATTGATATACTTCAAACCCTTTGTTCCAGTTTGCTCCCCAATGGTGCGTAACAATTTTTAGTGGACTCTTTTTGTCCCATGGTTGAATAAAATCTCTATTGAAAATCTGCATATTAGAACCAGACCTTATTACTGAAGATGAACCACTATGCCCTAACTTAATATATAAATTTTTGATCCATTCACTAACAAAAATTGTATAATCAGACACTTTATTTGCTTTAAGCATAAATTGATTTATGTTATTTGTGTTTTTTCTTTCATCACACTCATTAATTCTGTGGAAAACTACCGGATTTGGATTTACAAACTTCTTATAAAGACTCACGTCTAAATAGTCAAAAGAAGACGACTCTGAAATAATTCTGGGATCAGTTAACAGTATTATCTCAATATCGTCATCGTCTAAATCGAAAATAACTTCATGATTTCTTTCTTCTAAATATTCCTTTAAATTGACTACAAATAAATTTCCACCGCCCCATGGACCAGATTTAATTTTTGAACCAATACTGATTTTCATAAAATTATATAAATACTTCCTTGAATTTATCTAATAATAATTCTTTGTTTAGTAATTTTTGAATATGTTTATTAATTTCCTCAGATTCCTTTTCTATTAAGTCATTATCATTTAGTAAATTTAATTTTTTGATTAAATCTTTCTTGTCATTTTGGTTAAAAATAAAAGAATACTTATCATTAAAAAATTCTGAAATTCCTCCATTATTTGGAAAAACAGAAACCTTACCTAACATACTAGCTTCACACAATAGTGTAGGTTGCCCCTCAAACATCAACGTGTTTGTAACCACTGCTTTTGAATTCAAAATATATTGAAGTGTTTTTTGGTTATCCAGTTCGCCAGTAAAAACTATTTTTTCATTTTCATATTTTTTCTTAAATTTTAAAAAATCGGGCCCATCTCCAACAATAAAAAGTTTTGTAGAACTCAGATTACATCTCTGAAATGCTTCAACTAAACCCTCTATCCCTTTTTCTTTCGATATTCTTCCAGCATAAACTAGTGAATTTTCTTTTTCATTTTCTTTAATTTCTTCCTTAGTGTCTAAATAATTAGGAATAACAAAAATATTTTCATTATTTATACCTTGATTCTTCAGAAAATTTTTATGAAATTCTGTTAGAACTATAAGATTTATGCGTGGATCTGATAAAACTTGAAAGTATTTTTTGCCATATTTATTTATAAATATAGATTTAAGTATTGAATCGTAATATTTGTTGTAAATACCAAATTTTTGCCTACTATTTCCACATGCTTTACAAAAATCTTTATCTAAAAAGTGCTTTTTAGAACTATGAAATTTAGTACAAAAATATCTAAAGTTGTGAACTTTTATATATGTTGGTAAATTATTTGTGAATAAAATTTTGAAAATACCAAGTGAAACAGTAAACCAAGTATTGTGTACATAAACTAAATCTGGTCGAAAATCTTCTATTTTTTTTGAAAGTTGAATGTTAGCCGAATGATTTGAATTTTTAAAAAATATAAAAATTGTTTTAAGTATTCCTGTTTTTTTATTGTCAAAAATTAATTCTTCTATATTGTAGTAATTTTTTAAAAGTTCAATTTCTCTTTTAACTGCAATATCCTCACCACCAATTTCTTTGTATTGATTGTGAATTATTAATATTTTTTTCATAAATTTTAAAACTAAATAGTTGATTACTATTATCTTAATGCATATTATTTATTTTCTTACTTACGACTATTCTTTTGAATCTTGGAGTAAAGACGGAAATCTCTCTAGAGAGATTAAATACTTTAATGAATTTCAAAAAAAAAGTACTGATATTGTTTATACATTTATCAGTTATGGAAATAAAAATGATACTGAATACTTTAAAAAATTTGAAAATAATAATTTAATATCAATATATGAATATGTTCCTTATTTTAAAAATAAATATTTAAGATTTTTAGTTTCTTTAACTATTCCGTTTGTACTAAGAAAAATACTCAAAAATAAAAAAATAGATTTAATTAAACAAAATCAATTACAGGGATCATGGGTATCAATGATATTTAAATTTTTAATCAAAAAACCTTACATTGTAAGAACAGGTTATGATGTTCTTACTTTTAAACAAAAAGAAAATAAACCAAAATTTATTATATTATTTTATAATATCCTAACTAAGGCTTGTTTGTCTATTGCAGATATCTACACAGTTACTTCCAAAGTAGATAAATCATTTTTGAAAAATAGATTTAAAAAAGATAAAAAAATTAAACTTAGAAGAAATTTTATTGAAGTTAATAATACTAATAACAATATTTCGTCAAAAGAAACAAAAATAGTTTGTGTTGGTCGATTAGAAAAACAAAAAAACTTTAAATATATTATTAATGAATTAAAAGATACAAGCTTACCAATAGAAATATTTGGAAGTGGATCACAAAGAAATGAATTGAATAATCTTATTTCAAATGTAAAAAATCAAGTAACTTTAATGGGTCAGAGAGAAAATGAAGAGATAATTAATTATCTTAATTCAAGAAAATATTTTATTTCATCATCTTTATATGAAGGAAATCCAAAAGGAGTGTTGGAAGCAATGTCCCAAGGTTGTATTGTTTTTGTTTCAAAAAACGAAAACACATCTGAAATTATTAACAACGGTGAAGACGGTTTTCTATATAACCTAGAAAAAGGGGAGTTAAAAAATTATTTTGCTTCTGACTTTTTAAATCATGTTGATCTGGAAATTATCTCTACAAATGCAAAAAATAAAGTCAGCATACAAAATTCATTAGAAAAACTAGTAGAACTAGAAATATCTGACTTTAATCAACTTATTCAGAAACAATAACTCTTTTATAATTTTCAACTTGAATTTTTAACCTAGCGTTGAATTGTATGTCATTAAAATTATGGGTAGAGTTTATAATTGTAATATTTAAATCACTCAGTATATCCAAAATAAGTTTTTTGCTTTCTTCATCTAGATTAGACATAGATTCATCCAAAATTAAAAGTTCTGTCTCTGCAAGTATTGCTCTAATGTAAGCAATTTTTTGAAACTGACCGGATGAAAGAGATTGGTTATCAATTATTTGATCTAAATCAACAATATCTTGCTCGTTAAATAAATTGAACAGATTAACTTTATCTAATATTTCTTTATCAGTAACTTCTTTTGTATTTCCATAAATTAAGTTTTCTCTAATAGTTCCATCAACAATTAAAGGCTTAACCCCTACATAGGAGACTTTATCTGTATTTAAATTAATGTTTCCGCTTAATGGCTTTAATGCACCTGAAATAATTCCTAATAACGTACTTTTTCCACTTCCGTTAGGTCCAGTGACAATTGTATGCGAACCTCTTTTAATTTTAAGATTAAGATCTTCAAAAAATAAATTTTCATTTCCAAAAAATCTAAAATTTACATTGTCTAAAACAACTAGATCATCCGTATTTTTATTATTAACATAATTAAAAGTTGAATTAGATTTGAATTTTTTTGAATCTTCATCAATAATTGAAAGTTTTTCAAGGTGGACTTTTGAATTAACTATCATATTTAATCCATTATTAACAACTGCAAGGGTTTGTACCAAACGTAGAGTTACTCCAATAAATTCGAGTGATAAATCTGCGGCTAGACCAAAAAATACTATCAGAATTGAAATTGCCAATGTTACTAAGAAATTTGGTGTTAGTGAATTTAATGTAGTAAAAATGAAATTTTTAAACTGAGAGTTTGAAAAACTTTTATTTTTCCTATTAAATTCATTTATCTCAAATTCATTAGTTTTTAAAATTTTAATAAGAAACATGTTGTCTATAATTCTTTGGGTTGTTCTTGATAGTTCCTTTCCAAACTTAAAAGTTTTATCTGTATACAATCTTCCTTTTTTAAGAAAGTATGTTGTAGGTAAGTAAATAACAATTCCAACCAAAAAGAATACGGAGAAATTATCAAAATCAGTTGTAACAAGAAAGAAAATATAAACAAAAAGTTGCACTAAAGAACTCAATGTAAGAGCGAGTGCTCCATAAAAGTAAGAAACATGATCCGTTAATTGGTTAATGTAAAAATTTGCATCAGCAAGTGAGTAGTTTGACCTTTTATATATATCTCTAATTAAATAATCTTTTAAATTTTCACTAACATTTATTTGCAAATTTTTAATATTCAATTTATCAAAAATAACTAACAAAAATCTAAATAAAACTAGGTAGGGTAACAAAAAACTTCTTTCAATAAAATATTCAATCATGTTGTTGTTATATGAACTTTCAACAAAAAAGTTTGAAAAAATAACAATAATTAAGATATCTAGCGCAACAGTTATATTTGATAAAATGACTGAGATAATTGTTCGAAATTTCTTTTTATTAACACGTGTAAGCTTGGATACATATGCAACCTCAGATATAAAATTCTTTATTTTATTCATCAATATTTTTTAGCTTAATAGATTATTATTTATGTAAAAGGCATCAAAAAACAAAATTTTGTTATCTTGATAGTGTGCATTAGAAAAACCAAAAAAAGAATACTCTGTCTCATTCATAAGATTATTAATTTGATTAAAGTTTTGATCACTGTATTGGTTATTTTTTAAAAAAGAAATTTCAACTTTTATTATTTTAAAATAACCATTTTTTAACAAACTTTGAGAAGAATCTAGTATTTCATATTCGTTTCCCTCCGTATCAAGTTTTAATATATCTACTTTTTTTATATTTGCCATACCAATTGCCTCTTCAAGGGTAATTGATTGTTTGGTAACTTTTTTTATATTCTGATTGCCCATTTTGTCATTAAACATTAATGAAGATTGAGACGAGATTTCATGTTCATAAAATTCAACATCGCCACTTTTATTAGAAATTACAAAATTAAATTTAAATAAATTTCCATTTTTGACTTTTTGTTTGTCTAATAATTTTTTTTGGGGTTCATACGAATAAATTTTTAAATTTTTATTACCAAAATTCTTTGAAATATATTTTGAAAAATTTCCTAAATTTGATCCTATATCAAAAACTATAATTTCATCATTAACCAAATAATTTTGATACAGTTTTCTTTCGTTGATTTCAGTTGAAAATAAATAATTTATGATAAACACTAATCTTTGAAATATATTCAATATAAAATTTGAAAACATAAATTTACAATATACTCATAAAAAAATTATTATCTGTTTAAATTATTTCCTACTTTTATATATTTCATCAAACATTGATTTATAACTGTCTATTAAATTTGAAATCTCTAATTTTTCTACATTTTTATAAGCATGTTGAACATTTGGTTCTGCATTGCTTATTTCATTTATATAAATTGAAGTTTCATGTAAGACTTCGCTTGCTAAACCTACATCTGTTGAAATTATAGGGGTTTTGGTAATTGCACACTCTAATATAGCTTGAGGACCTCCCTCTATTCTTGAAGATACAATGTAAAGATTTAAAATATTATATAATTCATTAATTTCATTTGGTTGGACCATCTCAAAATATTTATATGGAATATTATTTGATTTCAGTTCATCAATAATATACTGTCTTCTTTTTCCCGTAAGAACTACAACAATCTCTTGATTATTTGCAAATAAATTAATTACTTTATTAATAAAAATATCTGGTCCTTTGATTAATTTTGGTGATTTTAGATCATAACCTTCCGTGTCTCGTTGAAAACTTCCAATAAGATAATCGTTTGACTTAAATCCATATTTTTTTCTTAATCTTTGTTTATCTTCTATATAAAAATAATTTTTATTATTAATCCAGTACGGTATGTGAAAAATTTTTTTATTAGTTAACTTTCTGAGTTGCTCTAAAGTTTTTAATGATGGAGTATGGTAAAAATCAATATATTTATCAAAATTTTTAAAGTCAAATAATGAATTATTTTCTTCAATATGATGAATAGTGCTTACAACTAATTTAGAGTTTAATTTTTTTTTATTTAATTTTTCCCAAGCCCAAGGGGCATTTATCCAGATTATATCTGCACTCGTAATAAATTTGGTGGAAATATTATTTGTACTTTCATACCATTCTTTTCTTATCCGATCTATGATCCAGTTTTCTCTAACTTTAGGTATATATATTTTCATCTTTTTAATAATTTAATACTAGTTTTATATATTTTAATAGTTCTTATGTGGATATTTAAAAAGCATAATAAATCTTATTAAATTTTTAATAATGCAAACTTACAGGTTCTTACTATTCGTTTATGTCTAAAAAATATAAACTATAAATTCACTGAAAATACATAATTATAACTTGTTGAAAATATCTTAATATACTAAGTCATGTGATTAAGTTAGGTGATTTTACATATAACCAAGATGAAGTTTTGAGTTGTTTGAATTTCATGAAAAATTCTGATGTAGTTTTTTCAGGAACTTTATCTGAAAATGACTATAGTGATTTTGAATTCTCAAATACAAAAATAATCTCTAAACAAAATGGTCTTGTTACTTTTGTAAACATGGAAATTGATATAAAAGAAAATCATATTATTTATTGTCATTTAGATTATATAGAGATTTTATTTCACAAAATCAAAAATCTTAATTTCAAAAATTTAAAAATTATTTCTACACAGTCTGACAGAATAGTGAGTAGAAAAATATTTAATAAAAAACCTAAATGCGTTGCCGAATGGTACTCAGTTAATGTAAATTTCAATGATCCTAAACTTATTCCAATACCGCTAGGATTAGCTTCTTATAGGAATACAAAATCAGTTATATATGAAGATTTTAATGATATCAATTCATCAAAAAAAGTTCCAGAATTAATTTACGTAAATTTTAATATTAATACAAATTATTTTCACAGAATTAAGGCTGAGTCATCAGCAATAAAATTTTTAAAACAAAAAATAGTGAAGAATATTGAATATTCAGCTTATTTAAATAATTTAAGTTTATCAACATACTGCTTAGCTCCTTGGGGCAATGGTTTTGATACTCACAGATTTTGGGAAGCACTTTACAGCGGTGTGATTCCAATAACTAAAATATCAATACACTATGAATCTTTTAAAGATTTGCCAATAATTCTTCTTGATTCATATCAAAATATTGAAAATTTTAAACCTGCCTTTGATTTTTTTGATAAGAAGTTAGATAAGCTAAACATCCTATGGTGGGTTGGGCTCATGAGGGAAAAAATAATTTCTGACTCTCTTACTACACAATTATCATTTACAAGTAGTGATTTAAGATATCTTAAATTTCACGATTATAAAATTAAAAAAACAGAAAAGATTAAAAAAATACTTATAACTACTTTAAGAAAAATTCATACTAAATTTAGTAATCCTCATAAGACTTAACCTCTTTAATCTTGGACGAAAATAATTCATTTATTGAATTCTTAACATTAAATCTTTCGTCGTTAGTTATATATACATCTCTAGCGAGCTGAATAAAACTATCATCGAAGACCTTGTTCTTTTCACATTTTCTTATATCATCTTCAATATTCCAAAGTTTTAAATTTATTTGCTTTAACTTATCTTTTAAATTTAAAAGCTTTTCTGTTTCTATGTGTTTAAAACTTTTATTAAGTAATGCCAGTTCATTTTTTATATTTTCTAATTTTTTTAAATCATTAATTTTTTCTGATTTTATTTCGAGTATTGTGATTTTATCTACAAGCTCAGCAACAGAAACGTTAATATTGATATTCATTTTTACTTAATTATAATCTAATCGAAATTATTAAAATTACCATTAAGCAAGGATTAAGTTAATTTATTGTATCTAAAGTATCACAAATTTTTTTTTTGAATGGTTTGCATTCGATAAACATAGGCAAAGAGAATCCATGAAGAAATGAAACTATAAAGATATATCATGCCATACATAAATTCATGAGTATAGCTTAGCTCTTCATTGTTAATATACAGATAGTCATTAATTAATAAATACATAATTGCAGGAAAAGTTGTAATTTGAACTGTAAAATCTTCAAACTTTTTAAAGTTTATTTCTTCAATTAAAAATAGCAAGATAATTGAGAAGTAAATAAAGACATACGGTTTAAGAAGAGGATAAAAAAGGATTAAAGCTAAGAAAACTATAAAATCTAAGATTTTATTATTATCAATTTGTGTTTTTGCTTTTCTGTAAGCTATTGAAATGAGAATCATTGAACCGGCAAAGACAATAATCAATAAAGAAAAAGGGCTAATTAAATCTTTCAAAAAAGTAAAGCCTTTTATCAAGAAGAAAAGTGATTGATTATTTGGACCAAATCTTTCTTGTAAAAATGAATGTCTGGAAACTCTCTCACCAAAAAAATACCCTTCACTTGAAAACCAAAAATTTATAAAATCTGGAAGAAGCTCGATAGATAACAAGTTTATCACGGTAAATAAAACTGCGAGTGCGGCTAAGCCTTTAAATTTATAGTATTTAATAGCTAAATATATAGATACTAGAAAAAAATAAATTTTTTGAATGCCAAATATAAACGAGAAGAAAATAGCAAATTTGTAATTTCCATTTTTTAAAAATAATAATGTAAGTATTAATGTTAAGAATTCGAGAAAGAAGAATTGTCCAGTTAGCAGAAGCCAAACTAGGTTATTAAAGCTAAAGAGAACAAGAACTATAATTGAAGAACTTTTAACATTTTTAAAATAATATATAAAAAAAATAATTGAGCCAAGTAGCAATCCAATAATTAAAAAATTAAAAAATCGACTCGAAAAATTACAAAAATACTCAAATTTATTTAATAAAACAGGATGGTAATACGATGAAAATTGTATAGTGTTTGTATTCATTTGCATTTGAGCAGTGTATATGTTTAAATTTTCATTGCTATTTGCAATGTTAATCCAACTACATATAGACTCTCTATCCCAACCACTCATTGTTAAGACATAGTTAGAAAATTTCAAAAAAATTAAAGTTGTAAATGTTGTGATAATTAAGCTCCAGGATAGTTTTTTAATCCTAATATTGAACTTCAAGAAGAAAAACGGTAATGCTATTAATAGTGTTTGAATCAAAATTAATATGTAAGAATATTCATGAATCCAATATTGTATTTGATAAAACATATCTTCGTTAATCAACATAAGCCAATATTAAACATTATTGATGTTTTAATTACTTTTATTTTTTATTATTGAAAACATGTCATGTTGATAGATTTCTATTAAATCTGAATTTTCAAATCTAGACAATAATAAATTATTTGTTGTTATTAATTCGTTGTTCAATAAACACTCATCATATTCATCAGATGAAGCTAAAGTTTTATAACAAATTTCAATATATTTCTTTCCATCTTGGCCGATATTAATTGAAAAGTTAGGAAGTATAATTATGTCATTTTCTAAATTATTGTATATATCAAAATCAGTAATGCTTTCAAATTTTTCGAATAATTGTTTAATTTTTTTAATTCTTAAAGGCCATTCCTGTTCTGACAATATTACATTTTTGTCACCTCCAACATTATAAGTTTTATAACCTCCTGTAGATGCAAGGAAATTAGCATAAACTGAGTTACCAATTGGTACAAAAATGGCAATCTGATCATCTGTAAAGTATTCTGAAATTTCATTTGATAAACTATTTTCAATTTCAATAATTTGCTCTCTATGCTGAATCTGCATTTCGAGTCTGGAGCTTAAGTTAGGAAACGAAACAGCTATGAGAACTAATGCGATGACATAACTTCTTAGTTTTCTTTCTTTAAAATATTTACTAGAAAATATGTTTATAGAAATAATCCATAGACAAAATGCAAAAAGTGCAATCCACCTATAAGTTGCCCTCATAGATTTAAATCCAGGTAGAAACTGATAGAAATAGCCATTTCCAGTTGATAATATTCCAAATTCTGAGGGCATCAATTGACTGTTTAAATATTCTGGTCTTAAAGCGTTAACTTTTAATGAAGGTCCTAATGCCATATAAAGAGAAAATATAGCAACAGTAAAAAATGAAAGCATAAAAAGTTTTTTATTAGTTTTTATAAAAAAGCCAAAAAAAGAAAAGATTAAAAGTGGAAGTACAAAAGTTGACAAATATACAGATGAATCACCAAAGTACATTGAATGATTTCTCTCAACTCCAATTGTCAATATATCAAAAAACCATATATTACCTGAAGTAGGCAGTGATAAAAAGGAAAGATCTACTCCCCACCCTCTGTAAAAATCGAGTGGAGAATTGGACTCAATTACACCTGGAAAATACAAATTAAATAATAAAGCAGAACAGCTTATAGAAAATAAAAGAAAAAAAAGTTTATAAATACTATTCTTAACAAATTTAGAATCTCCTAATTTATCTACTTCTAACATGCTGAGAAAAACCCAGCTAATTACTGAAAATAATGCAATCATAACAAATGTATACCCATCCATAAATGCTGAAAATACGAATGTGGAAAAAACTAAAAACAACATGCCTGGAATTTTTATTAAACTTGTTTCTTTTTTTTCTATAAATTTATAAATAATATATGTGTAAAGAGGAATTAGAGCAATTCCGATTGATAAAGCAGTATATTGTACGTGGTACCAAACAATTGGCTGACAAAACCATAAAATTGAGACAATTGATGAAAGATATTTGTTTAAATAAATTCCACACCATTTATTTGCACCAAAATATGCCAGAATAATAAAAAGCAAAAAAGATATTGTGTAAGAGTCTGCAGCACTGAGTTGAAATTTTGTCAATATTGAAGATACTTTTACTAAAGGTAATCCAAATGATAATGGGGAATCAACAGGGTACCCAAAACTATTTGAATAAATCGAAAATAAACTATCTTTAGAGAATGATTCAGCAAATCCTTGTTTATTTAGCACACCATAAAATGCAGAAGTTGTTAAAAATGGTATATTTCCGGTAGCAAATGAAATAAGAGCTATTCCAAAACTGTGTAAGAGAATAAGCTTTATTTTGTCTAAAGTAATCAATTTATATTTAATAATATAAAATTTTAACTTATAAATTAATCAATTAAAGTCTATTAATTTTAAAGTTGGAAATAATAATTAATATTATTATATTTACATAAATGAAGGTCAATATTGCAATTCCATGTTTTAACGAAGAAGACTCAATAAAACAATGTATAGAAAGCTTACAATCTCTTGAAGGTAGTTATCATATTTCTATTTATAATGATGGAAGTGAAGATAACTCTTTACAAATCTTAAATAAATATGAAAATATTAGAGTTGTATCCTCAAAAATAAACTTTGGACTAGCTGAGGTGTTTAATAGTATCATTTATGATACCAAAAAAGAAAGCTTTGACTATTTAATAGTATTTGATGCAGATAATCAATACCCCTTTGCTGAAATAAAAAATCTCCTAGAAGAAACGATTAATAATCAATTAGATATTTGTTTAGGTGCTAGAAATTTTAAAAACAATAAAGTTTTTTCAAAATTTAAGAATTTTATTCAAATATTCGGGACATCCATAATTGCTAAACTTACTAATTTAGATATTAGTGATGCTACTACCGGATTTAGATGCTATTCAAACAAAGCACTGGAAGATTTGTTTGTACTCAATAAATTTAGCTATACAATAGAAACTCTCTTTATTGCTAAAAGAAATAATCTAAAAGTAGGAAATTATTATCTTCAGAACTTTAACGCTACGCGAGAATCTAGGCTATTTGACAATAACAAGGAATATATTTACAAAACCCTTAAAGTTATATTTTCTTCAATACTTTTATATAAAAAAAACTTACTTTTTTATATTTATCTAATATCACTATTGCCAGGAATATTATTTTGTTCAAGATTTATTTTAAATTACCTCAATAGTGGAGGTAATTATAGTGGAAATATACAGTCACTATTAATTGGAACATGCTTCATAATTATTTCGACAATATTTTATTCGATGATACTCTCTTTATCTTATGCAAAATCAAACTTGAGAGAAGTTCTTGTAAATAGAACCCAACCAAAACACAACTTTATCAGAATTTAATAAATGAATATCTCAATCATTGGTGGTAATGCGAGAAATAAAGGTGCACTATTAATGCTGAATGCATCAATTGAGATTATTAAAAATCTTCCAATTAATAAAATTTACATCTTTACCCCTTTCCCCGAAAAAGATGCGGACTTTTTTAATCAATTTAATAATAAAGACTATGGTTTTGAGGTTTTAATTGTTAAATGGGATCAAATGAATATAATTTGCGCATTTTTTGCAAAACTTATTGGTTTAAAGCTTACTGACATCAATAAAGCATTGAGTGATTCTGAATACACTTTAGACATATCTGGAATATCTTTTGTATCAAAAAGAGGAGTGAAATATTTAATTTACAATGTTCTTACAATATATTTACCAACAATTCATAAAACTAAACTTATTAAATTTCCACAATCATTTGGACCAATTGACCAAAAATTTTATCGTTTTTTAGCAAAGTATTTTCTTGATAAATGTCATAAAATTTTTGCTAGAGGAGAATTATCAAAATTAGAACTAGAAAAAATTGGAATTTTGTCAACAATTAGTTCAGATCTTGGATTTTATTATAATAAAGAATTAAATCCAAGTGAATATAGAAATGTTGTTGGGATAAATCCTAGTATCGTTATTGAAAAATACTTTTCAAATAAATCAATAGATTACATTCTTTTTCTAGAAAATCTAATTACTAATTTAGCAGATAGGGCAAGTAAGATAATCGTTTTTCCACAGTCATACAGCTATATTCAAGATGATAAGGTATTCAATGATGTACAAATAATAAATAAGCTTAAAAATAAAGTAAGCTTGACAAATGTTGAATTTTTAGTTGAAGATTATGATATTGATAGTCTTTTTAAAATATATAAAAATATAGATATCTGTATAACTTCTAGATTCCATGGAATGATAATGAGCATAGTTTCAAATAAGATTCCTATTGTTGTTGGATGGAATCATAAGTACACCGAAGTTTTAGAATCTATGAATTTATCTCGTTTAAATTTAGATATAAATAATAACTTAGTGAATAAAATTGTTGAAAATTATATTGATATCTCAAGTAACTATAAGGAATATACAAATATTGTAAATAAAAACAGGCCTGAAATTAACAATTTAAAAAATATTGAAAATTATTTTTAAAAATGAGACAACATAGCTGAAAAGTTATGTGTAAATATAATTATTAAAATTGAGATGATAATCATATAGTTTTTTTTGGACTTATCTTTCAACTTTTCTAAATAAATAGCTGCTGAAAATGCTAAAAGATGGAAAAGCTGTAATATATAAGTTGCTTTGATAGTATCTCCAGTTGGTATTTCAGGATATTTTATTAAAAACCACATATAACCAAAAAATGTAAAAAGTATTGAATACTTAATATATCGAAAGACGATATTATTTTTATAATTCTTTTTTATATTTATATATCCAAGAAAAAATATAAATGTAGTAAATATTGATAGGATATTTACTCTAGCTAAATAATCCCCAATATTTATCTGATTTCTTCCCTTTTCAACATTTTTACTAATAAATGAAAAATAGCCCCAATAATCACCCCATAGGTCTGAATAAAGAATGGGAAAAAGCTGGTTATCCATGTTACTTCTAATTGGTTTTCTAAAAGTATTAATGGCTTCATCATTAATTGGTAAGTAAAAACTCAAACTTTGGTTATTAAGATTAAATTCCTGTGGATCTTTGTTAAAACTTGTTACAGATCCAGTCGTTAAATACAAATTTAAATAGAATGGCAAAATAATAGTCATAGAAATTAAAAACACTATAAACATAAACTTAAGATAATCTTTTTTTAATTCCTTTTGTAAAAAAAATAGTACGAGCAAAAAAGCTGGCAGTAATAATAAGCCCCACTGCCTACTAATTCCAATAAAACCTACTACAAAAGAAAAAAGAAATATTTGCTTTTTTGTAATTTTCCAAGAAAGTTCGTTATTTTTTATAAACAAATACACTAAAACACTTAGTAGAAAAGCTATGTAAGGCTCTCCCCTTAACATCAGGAAGGTTCGATAATTAACAGTTAATAATGAAAAAATTAACAAAAAGCTTAAATTGAAAGTAGATTTTTGTTTTAGCAAAATCTTCAATGCTTTCATATAAAAAATTAAAGTTAATAGATATAAAACAGTTTGAAAAATTTGAGTAGCTTTTCCATATATTGGCTGACAATATTCTACAAGATCTGGTGAGGTGGCTAAATTTCTACATATAACTTGTATGAGCGCTGGAAACAAATATGGTAATGGAGGACTAAAGTATTCATATGAATTTATCGGAAGCGGTAGCTTAAGCTCATAAGGTAAGTACATAGCTATAAAATCAACATAAGCAATATGAGCATCAGCATCGTACCCATCAAAGATTGAATAGTTAAATAGATTAAATATTAATATATATAAAATCCCAAAAATAATGTATATGCTTGCAGTTAGTTCAAAAATATTTTGATAGGTAGACTTAAATTTTATAAAGCGTTTAATAATACTGTATTTTACACAAATAAGATAAAAATTTTCTTGTATAATTACACATAACTTAATTAATGTAAAATTTAAAAAATAAAATTGCCAGAAATTAAAAAATCTTTGAAAATAAAGTTAAAAACCAATTTATTAATAATTCTTAAAACTTTCAGAAATATTATATTTACCTTTATAGATTTTATTTACATAGCTTTAACAATATTGAATTTAAAAAACAATAAGATCGCTAAGAATAAAAAAGTAACAATAGTTACTGCAGCAGATGAAAGTCACTATAAAAGTGCTGAACAATTAATTAAATCTATTTTTTTAACAAATAAAAATTTCAATGTTATTTTTTATGATTTAGATAAAAAAAATACTTTTGATTTTGAAATTAACAGTACGTTTAATTTTAAATATAAAAAATTTGATTTTGATAATTATCCAAATTTTTTTTCTGAAAAGTTTTTCAGTGATTACGACGATAGCTATAAATTAGGTTACTATGCATGGAAAGCAGCAATATTGCAGACAGTTTCTAAAGATTTAGATGGAATATTAATTTGGTGTGATGCTGGAAATATTATCAGTAAAAAACTAAGTTTATTGATAAAAATCATAACAAAAAAACAATTTTACTCTCCGATAAGTTCAAATCGAGTAGTCCATTGGACACATAATTCATTAATAGAAAAGCTTGAACTATCTAAAAATATTTTAAAAAAAAGAAACCTATCAAGTGGACTTGTATGTTTTGATTTATCCTCTGATATTTCTAGGAAATTAATAGAGCAATGGTTTGATTGGTCAAAAAATAAAAGTCTAATAGCCCCTGACGGAAGTAATAGATCCAATCACAGACAAGATCAAACCTTAATAACACTTATTTATCACTCAATGATTGGGAAGGCTCTGATTCCTAAAACCCATAAAATTTTTGGTGTTGAGTTTCATCAAGATATTTAATAAGTTATTTTTTTCCAGTTTTTTTTAAGTTTTAAAATTCCTTTTCTATTGTCATGATAAAATAATTTTGATTTTGTATCAATTCTCTCAACAAGATGTATAAAGCTACTATTAACACAATGTATTTCTGTCGCATCTTTGATTAGATTTACATAATTAAAAATATTTTTAAAAATATCTGTGTTTTTTTCAACGTAAATCGACGAAAAATCATTATTAATTACGATTTTGAAATCAATTTCACTTGATTGAGTGTGAACTAGGTTATAATTTTTTGAACTAACTCCATAATAATTTTTCAAATGACTCTCAAGATCTTCGATATATTTACTTTGAATTTCCGGCAGATGAAAATATTTAAATGAGATTTTGTAAGGAAGCTTCAACTGTTTGTAAAAATTAACATTAAATGCACCTTTTGTTCTATTTTCAAATCCAACTTTAAGTATTTGAAGACTTTTTTGCTTTGAGTAACTCAAAACATTATTCATTTCAAATTTATTATCAATTTCGAAAACTTTTACATTTGGGTTATCTGAATACAAAAATTCTAAGCTAGAAAAATTTTTTGTGTTTGAAGGAAGGTGTATAAACATCTTATTTTTTTGTGTAAGATAGTTAACCATACCATTGCACACTATTGAATCTCCTAGACCAAGATGATGATAGAGTATGAATTCTTTTGAGTTAAGTTCTTTTAGGCTGCTAATTGTATTTTCTAACATTTTTATCCAATGTTTATGGTAGCCAAATACTATTGGTAAAAAGGCCTGGTGTTTTATTTCTCAGTTTAATTTTATTTTGTTAACTGAGAATATAAACATATATTTAAAAGCATTTAAAACTAATTACATTAATCAAATAATACTTAAAATAAATATGATTTAAGTACAGCAATGTATTATTTAAAGTATGATCATAAATATTTTGTGTGACGACAAAAATTCCTGGTTTTGGGATAAAAATAATAATCTTATAAAGGAAATTGAAAAAAAACATACTTTGAATTTAATCCAAAACCAAAAAGAGATTGTAAAAGGAGACATAGCAGTATTTATTTCTTGCAATAAATTAGTAGAGAATCAATACCTTGCTCTCAATAAATCAAACATAGTATGTCATCCCTCAAATTTGCCAAAAGGTAGAGGTTTCTCACCAATCGCATGGGAAATATTAGACAGTGCAAACAAACTAACGTTTACCCTATTTGAAGCTAATGAAAAAATAGATGACGGTGATATTTATTACAAAAAAGAAGTTGAATTATCAGGAACTGAACTAAACGATGATTTAAGGTCAATTCAAGCTGAGATTACTTTTGAATTAATTCTTAAATATATAAATGAATATCCAAATATCAATGGATCTAAGCAAATAGGAGAGGCTACGTATTATAAGAAAAGAAATAAAGATGATATGGAATTGGACATTAAAAAATCTATTGAAGAACAATTTAATTTATTAAGAATTGCAGATAATGTAAATTACCCAGCGCATTTTCATTACAAAAATCAAAAATATATATTAAAAATTGAAAAAGAGTATTAAAAAGTTTTTTGTAAGAATTTAATTACTTAATTTTTGTTTATCAAATAAAAAATAATGAAAATACAGTTATAGCAAAAAAAATTATTAAAAAGAAAGTCTCTTTTATGAGGTAAAGAAAAGTAATTTTAAATCTAAACAAAAAATTTGAGAATTTTCTGTTTAGTGGATTCGAATTATGGTTAACTTGTAATGTACTAAAATTTTTTGTAATTTTTCTTAGGTCCATTATCAATGATTTATGAAATTTATTGATAATTTGAGATTTTATAGATTTGTTAATTACTCTAAATGCTGTAAGACGAAATTTTGGACTTTTAAATATAGATACGCTTATTAAAAAATTAGCAATAATTGAGCTAATATTTCTTATTCTTGTTTCATCATTCTTCCAGTACCCACTTACAAAATCATAATTACCTCTAGAGCATTTTTTGAGTAATTTAACTATTTCTGAGGGAGGGTGTTGACCATCATCATCTAAAGTTACTATGTAATCACTTGAGGCTACTTTTATGCCTTCAATCGTACTTCCAACTTGACCAAGATTTTTTTTATTAGAAACAAGAGTAACAAACTTATTTTTCTTCTTTAAATTCAGAATTACATCCTGTGTATTATCTTGTGAATAATCGTTTACACAAATAATTTCTTTTAATTCAAAGTCTTCCAAACTTCTATTTTCTTTAATTATTTGATCAATGACTGTTGATATTGATTTTTCAGAATTGTAACAAGGGATAACAATTGAAAAGGACAATTTATTCAATTACTTTTTTTAGGTTTAAATAATAATCACTATTTTTATTATCTTTAATATCAGATAATATTTTTTCACCTTCGATTAGTTTTAAATTATATGAAATTTCCTCAGGTGAGCAGATTAATGTATTGTTAATTTTTTGATAATTGTGAACAAAGCTGTCAGCAAGTTTTAAATCGTCAACTGTACCGCAATCAACCCAAGTAACACCTCTGCCAAAAATTTTATAATCAAGATTTTTATGCACTAAAAATTTGTTTATTAAATCAATTATCTCTGTTTCATTTCTTTCAGAGGGGTGAATTGTTGGTATCAATTCAAATACTGAATTTGGAAACTTGTATAAACCAGTGACAGCCCACCCACTGCTTTTAGTTTTAGGCTTTTCCTCTAAATGCGTAATTTTTTCTTTTTCAATTTTCGCAGAGCCAAATCCATAAATGCTCCCAACATGCTTAATAAATATAGTTGCTTTTTTTGAACTGTTTACATCTTCATATAATTCTTTTATTCTTGAACCAAAAATTAAATTATCTCCAAGAGAAACCCAGATATCTTCATTTTCCGAAAAAGATTTTGCTAAATAGATTGCAGATGGAATTCCCTCTGGTGATGACTGTTCAACATATGACAAACTTATACCAAACCTACTGCCATCACCAAGTTGATTTTTTAATTCGCCTAATGATTTAGGACTACTTATTATCAAAATTTCTTTACATCCAGCTAATATTAAGTTACTTAATGGGTAATAAATTAAGGGTTTATCATAAACTGGAAGCAAGTGTTTATTTATAGTTTCTGTTATCGGGAATAGACGTGAACCAGTACCGCCAGCTAAAATTACACCTTTCATTTCATAGATCTTTATTTGTATGTTGATTTAAATTCAATCTTTTTTCCCTATTTTTATTTACTTGATCAGCACCTTTTGACAACCAGTCTCCGTTTAATTGATACCACTCTACTATTTTTTCAATCTCATCATCAAATTTTCTTTTTGGGAGCCATCCAGTATTTAATAAACTTTCATAATTTACTGCATATCTGAAATCATGTCCAGGCCTATCTTCAACAAAGCTCAATCTGTCAAAATCAAGACCCAAAGAATTCAGTATTTTTTCAGCTATATATAGATTATCAAAATACTCTCCAGAACCAATGTTAAAAACACCTTTGTTGAAATCATTATTTAATAAATGCAAAATTGAGCTAATTGTGTCTTCTACATGAAGCCAATGTCTAATATTTTTCCCATTTCCATATATTTCTATATTTTTACCTTCGAGCAGATTAGAGATACTGTATGGAATTAATTTTTCTGGTTGCTGATATAACCCATAATTATTAGAAGGACGAAGTATTAATGTTTCAAATCCGTAAGTCTTTTCAAATGAATTACAAATTAGCTCTGCAGATGCTTTGGTTGCTGAATATGGGGAAGAAGGATTAAATCGATCACTTTCTTTAAAATATTTATCAACAGAACTTCCATAAACTTCATCAGTTGAAATATGATAAAACTTTGATACTTGATTTGAAATAGAAAAAATAAGGAGTTGCGTTAATCCTGCAACATTTGAATGTATAAATTTTTCAGGAAACGATATAGAATTATCAACATGAGATTCTGCCGCAAAATTTATAACTGTATCAACATTTTTAATTGAATCGGCAATTTGAGAAATATTGTTAATATCTAATTCATAAAATTCAAAATTTTTAGCGTTAAAAATGTTTTTATTAACTTCTGAGTATTGACCTTTTAGATGATCAACTCCTATTAAATGAAAATCATTTGAAAAGTTTTTAGTTACATTTTGCAAAAAATTAAATCCTATGAATCCGAAACAACCTGTAATTAATATTTTCACTATATTTATAATGATAAATTATTAATATAGTTTTATGTTGGAAAGTAAGAAAAAAGAATTTTACTTTGAACATCTCACATTTTTAAAGTCTCAATTTCCCAATCTTTCTGAATATGTTTTAGAAAAATCTGCAGAAGCTTTAATTTGTACAAATACTATTCACGACTTACATGAAGTAATTCAGTGGTACGAAAATGAAGTAAAGCTAAATAATACGAATGAAGAAATTATTCCATTAAAAAAATTAAAAAAATGGTCATTTGTAAACGATGAAGCTTTGGTTCATGATTCTGGTAAGTTTTTTAAAATTATTGGTATCCAAATTAGAAATGCAAAATCTAGGGAAGTTTCGGAATCTGGATGGGATCAACCAATTTTATCAGAAGTAGATGAAGTTGGAGGCTTATTAGGCTTAATCCGAACAAAAATTGATAACCTTCCACATTATTTAGTAGAGGCAAAGTATGAACCAGGTAATTTTAACAAAATACTACTAAGTCCAACATTACAAGCAACTTTCTCAAACATTAATCAAGCACACAAAGGAAGAAGGCCACATTATTTTAACTTTTTTTCTGATTACAAAAATAGCGAAAATTATCTTTTTAATAATTGGTTAACAGAAGACGGTGGTAGATTGTATAAAAAAAGAAATTTAGGACTAGTTAAGTACATACCTTATGAAAAAATTAAATTAGAAAAAGGTTTTATTTTTTTAAGTCATCATCAAGTCAAAGAGTTGCTTTTGAAATATTCAATCGTAAATCCTCATTTAGCAAGACTTATTTTTCTATAGTGACAAAAGTTTTAGTTGTAGGTATTGGGAAGCATGCACAACGTAGAATTCTTCCTGCATTAGATTCAATAAAAGAAGTTAAAAATATCTTTATAACATCAAGGACTGAGGTCAAAAATCTTAATTCAGATTATGTTTATTTAAGTAAGAAAGAAATTTTAAATTCAGATTATTTATTTGATTCAGTTATTATTTCAAGCTTTCCTAGTGTTCACATTGAAAACTTAAAAGATTTTAAAAATAAATCTAAATCTTTTCTTGTAGAAAAACCTATAACAAACCAAATAGATTATTTGAAAAATAAAGAGTTTTTAGAATTAAATAAAAAAATTGATATTAAGGAATGTTTGATGTATATTCATCATCCAATATACAGTCAATTACAAGAAATCATCAATAATAATAAAATAGAAAAAATAATCGCTTCTTTTAAAACTCCACATGTGGACAAAAATAATTATAGATACTCTAGACAATCTGGTGGAAGCTCTTTATTAGATCAAGGCATTTACCCAATTTCATTAATTTTAGAAAATTTTAAAATTAATGAAAATTCAATAGTAAGTTCTATTTCAAATGAAAAAGGTTTAAATATAGATACTGGTGGAACTTTGGCATGCAAATCTTCAACTGGAGTAGATATTGAAATAAATTGGGGATTAGGATATGAGTATTCAAATTTTGTAGAAGTCTATACAAAAGATTCAATTTATAAATTTGAGATGTTTTTCTCAAAACCTGAAAATTTTGAAACCTATTACACTGTAAATTATCAAAGTAAAACAAAGTTAATTAAAGTAGGTATTTTTGATCAATTTAAGTTAATGTATCAGGACTTGATAATAAATCAAAAAAAATATTCTTACAATTCATATGATAATCTTTTAAATAGATATAAATTTTTAAGAAAGCTAACAAATGATTAAATTTAATGAACCATATATCTCTAATAGACTAAAAAAAAATTTTAATACTCTAAACAAAAAAAACTTATTTGGTACGACTTACTTTAGAGAATCATGTACTGAAATTTTGAAAAATAAATTTGGATATCAAAATTTTCTACTTACAAATTCTGCTACATCGGCACTAGAATTAATAGCAATTTTATTAAAAGATTATGGCTATAACGAGCTTAAATTGCCTTCTTATACCTTTTCATCTACCGCAAATGCATTTTTAAGAGCAGGTTATAACATCGATTTTATAGATATTAAATTAGAAAATTTAATGATTGATATTGATAAAGTCGAAAAATTAAATGAAAATCAATTATTAGCATTAGTGCACTATGCAGGTTCAAGTTTTAACTTTGATTATTTATACAAAAAATTTGACAAAAACGTTCATTTTATTGAAGATGCTGCCCAAGGGTTTGGCGTAAAATATAATAATCTTAATCTTGGTCAATTAGGGCTTTCTGGTTGCATTTCTTTTCATCCAACAAAAAATATACACTCAGGATTTGGAGGGATGGCATTAATTAATGAGAGTCTTGATTTTGATAAAGCACAATTTATCTTAGAAAGAGGAACAGATAGGTCAAAAGTTGTTTCAGGATTAAAAAATAAATATGAGTGGGTCGAGCTTGGTTCTAGTTTTGAAATTACTGAAGCTTCATGTGCTATTTTAGAATCTCAACTTTTAGATTATCAAAAAATAAAAGAAATAAGAAAAGAGTTGTATTTAAGATATATTGAAAATTTGAGTGAATTTGTTTCAATTAATAATTTTCATATTCAAGAACATCCTGGCAAAATTGAACCTAATTATCATGCTTTTTATATCATAATAGATAAAAATCGAGATGATTTATTAGATTACTTATACCAAAAAGGTATCCAATCATATATTGGCTATGTCCCACTACACTCTTCAAGTTACTCAAAAAAAAATAATTTTTATAAGAAGCTAGAAATTACAGATTATATTTCTGAAAGAATTTTAAGATTACCATTACATACAAATCTTAAAATTAAAGATATTGATTATATATGTGAAAGTTTTAAAAGTTTTTTCAAATCTTGATAATGATAATCTTAACTTATTTAACCAATACCTAAATGCTCAAAAAAAATAAATCTCGCAATCTTTTTTGTCTAATTTTAATAATTTGTTTTTTAGGAATTAATTTTTATTTAAATAATATAAATCTTGATAATAACAAAGTTGTTTTTGAAAATTACCAAGAAAATGAATTAATTTATGACGGATGTGGACATAAATACAGACAAATTGAAAAAAATAAAGAATATGAGGTACGTTATATTGAATTAGATTTTTCAAAGAACATTGGAAATTTAAAATGCATAAATAGTATTACAAAAATAGATTTTAAAAATCAGATAATCTTTGTTGCAAGATCTGTTTTTACTTTAAAACTACTCTATTACTTTTTATTTTTATCTATTTTTTTTATAAAAAGGATAAGGTTTCTTGGCTTTGTAACCTTGTATATATTAAAAATAGTTTTTGATATTTATAATTATGGATACTCAGATTACGGGTACCCAGATTTAATAACCTTAATAATTTTGTACTATGCTTATGAAAAATAGAACAATTTACTATTTAACTTTTTCTTCATTAATTTTCTTTAAGTATGAGTATTTTCCATTATTAGCTGCATTAATAGTTATATATATAGAAATTTCTAAAA
>MDTE01000937.1_pt1 | contig 26883 bp, 22 predicted proteins | sample 811231 | NCBI WGS metagenome assembly MDTE01 (sample SAMN05326651, study PRJNA326480) | marine metagenome | isolation source: seawater | place: Indian Ocean: Red Sea | collected 2010
GAGATCGTGACAGGTCTTTCGGATCGTGACGACCGAACGCCTCAGAAGCTCTGGTTCGCCGCAAAGGCCCTTGGCGCACGTACGACGGCACTGCTCGATGATACTACGGTTGCCCACCGCATGGCGCGCGCGGACCTCGACCAACGATTTCGTCTACCCGACGGCGAGCTAGTGCTGCCGAGCGTCATCGCGGCCATCGACGATCAATCGCGAAATGCATTGATCGCCGCCGGCATCACCGCCGACACTATCACCGTCATCGGTCATCTTCACATCCATCGATTCCGGCGCATCGCCGCGGATATGCCCGAGGACAGCGTGCGCGCTTTGCGCGAATCATGGGGCGCGCAGGACTCAGACCATGTCGTTCTATTCGCCTCGGAGCCGTTACGCGAGATGGCCGCGGAGGGCAAACAGCGGGACGTCGACGAACTCGCCGTCCTGACAGACCTGTTGGAACGAATTCGTGTCGGCGATCCCATCACCACGAATCGCGAGCCCGACTCTACGATCGTAGTGGTGAGACCGCACCCGCGCGAAGACGATTCAAAGTTTGCCGCACTCCCGCATGATATGAAGCCCCGCACACTGGTCAGCCGTGACGGCTCCAGTGCGCAGGCCATTCTCGCGGCGGATACTGTGGTCGGCATTTCGTCGATGATGCTGGTCGAGGCCGCATCCATCGGACGCCCGGCCCATTCAATGATCGACTTCGACCCCGCCGCGGCGGCGTGTCCTTTCTGAGGTAGGCATGTCCAAGTATCGCATCATCATTCGGGCCTTCACGCTGCGGCGAGACATCGCCTCATCGGCAATTCTTGCGCGCCTGCTCGAGCGCGCCGGCGCAGAGGTCATCATCGCCTCGGGGCGCGATTTCACGCGCCTGCTCAAGCACTGGAACCCCGACGCCGTCCTGATCAACACCGTCGGCCAAATAAAGCGCTGCGCCCAACAGGCGCCGAATGCCTCGATCATCCTTTGGCCCGGCGAAGGTGCGCAGCCACTGCCAAGCAGCGACGCGACCCAACTGGCCAAGTGGCCGGACGCGTATGATCGGCTTGATCTCGCGCTGCTCTGGGGACCCCGAAATCTTGATTTCTTCGCCCAGACACTGCCCGGAAAGGACCGCACCAAGCTGGTCATGTGCGGCAACCCGCGACTGGATATGGTCAAGTTTAACCCGGGCCTCTTTGACGTCGATAAGACAACCGTCGGCTTTATCGGGCGGTTCCACTCGCTCAATCGATACAACGCGGTGCCGGCAATTTTCTCGCTACAGTATCCCGAAAAGCGAAATGGCGTGCTCTGGCAAGTCGAGAGTTTCATCGCGACCATTACCCTCATACATCGCATCATCAAGGAAACCGATCTCACGATCTCCATCAGGCCACATCCGCTTGAGGCGCCGGAAGGTTACGACTTCGTCAACGAGGGACCCTTCGCCGGGCGTATCGAAATTGATGATTCGTTCGATGTCGCGGACTGGACTGCACGCCAACGCGTGATCATGACGCCGTCGTCACAAAGCTTCTACGAATCGTATGTGCTGGGAACGCCGACGATCCAGATTGACGCCCTCAGCAACACCACTGACATGATTCGCCAGATAACACCCTTCGCCGCCATGTCACAGCTGGTCGGATACCAGCCCGAGAACTTCGATGAAGCGGTTGAATTGATCAAACGCGACCCGCCCCCGCCACACCTCCAGAACGATGAGGTCGATGCGCATCTCGAGGAGTTTCACGATTGGTCATCGGGAACTTCGTCCATCATGCGGGCCTCTGACGCTATCATCGAACACCTCTCGCAAAGCACGCGACCGTCGGGACCGGCGCTGCCCAAGGCTTTGATGCAACTCTGGGACCGGATTTCCTTCGCTCGGGTACACCGGCGCGACCCGCTGCACCAGAACTTCAATTATCACGAGGGCTACCACGTCATTCCGGACTATTATTCGGACGTCGTGGACAATATCGTCAATGGACGATCGATCCATTCCGTTGGCGTCTCCGGCATTCCCGCTCGCACGGATGCGGCATGAACGACGAGCCCATGACGGACCTGTCGACGACACCAAAACGCGATTCCTCACGCGTCATCATCTATCTCGGCTACCACAAGACCGCGAGCAAGTGGATCTGGAAGCATTTCTTCACGGAAAACTATCCCCATCGGCAGGTGAATCTGACGCGCGAATCGGCCAGCGAATTGTGGGACGAAATTGACAATTCCAGTGGCCCGTTCATCGTTCGCCAGCGCTTGGAAGACGGTTTGATGGGCGAGGAGGTGCCCGATCTGGCGGCAACCGTCGCCGAAACATTCCCCGACGCGCGGGTCGTCCTGGGGATTCGTTCCCAGCGCTCAATGCTTGCATCACACTATGGACAGTACATCACCAACGGTGGACGCATGGGCCTCAAGGCTTATCTCGATGAAGCCGTTAAAACGAAGTGGCACTACCAGGCGGTTCTGGAACCGTTCTTCGAGCGGTTCCCCGGCAGGGTCCATGTCTATCTGTTCGAGGACTTGCGCCGCGATTCGTTCGAATTGCTGCGGCATTTGCGTGACTTCGTCGGGCCGCCGGACAGCGGACTCTCCGACGACAAGGTTCGGAGAATTGCCAATCAGCCCCCCATGAACCCTCAGCGTCACGACCTTGTCATCGACATGATGCGGGCGCTTAACCGCTTGCGCATGCGACACCGCAAGAACGCAATCATCCCCGAAATCCGCCGACCCGGACATGACCATATTCTTGTCGAGCTCGCCGAATACATCGCGCGTAAGTATACAAACCGAACCGGCCGGCCGCTGCGCTACCGGACATTCGATGATCATGGCCTGCTGGAGGATGTCTATGGATCCGAGAATCGCGCCCTGTCGGATTTTCTGAAGCGCTCGCTCGCCGATGACGGATACCCGTGTTGAATTCTCAAAGCGTGGTACTCTCCCATGACCGATCCTGACGGCAGTCCGACAAGCAAAAAATTCATGCAGTATGCGCGCGCGCTGCTGCCACTCGTCCTGCTGGCAAGCTGGCCTTTCGTTGCGTTCCTGGCCAACAACCGCGACCAGACGCTGCGCGCGAGCGACGTGATCATCCCCTGGTTTGCTGTCGTCGCCGGCGCGATTGCGGGCACGCTGATTTTCGCGTTGCTGTTGCGCAACCGACCCATCAATCGGATCTCGATCGTTGTCGGCGTCCTCTGTGCCGCATTCTTTAGCTTCGGAAGCGTCGCACACGCACTCATTCTTTTCGGGGTGGAGCTGGGCACGATTTGGCTTGCGGTGTGGTTCGTCATATTCGTCCTCGCGGGCTGGCTCAGCTGGTCCCTCGCAAACCGCCCCGCCTCCTCTTTTGTGACCACGGTCGTGGGGCTCGCGCTTCTCGCCTGGCCGGCGTTACAAGTGGCAACAAGCAACATCGGGGGCGTCACACCGCGCACCGATCTGGTGCACAGTTCGGAACAGCCGATCGTACGCGCGGCTGGCACGAATCGACCCAACGTCTACTGGTTCCTGCTGGACGGCTATGTGCGCGACGATGCCCTCAGACGCTACTTCGGCCACGACAACGGGCCGTTTCTTAAGTTCCTGACCAGCCGCGGGTTTCAGGTCGCACGCTCGGCCCTCGCGAACTACGACAACACGACCCTGTCGCTCACATCGACCCTGAACACGACCTACCAGCAGCTCCCCGGCGGTGACCGTCCCGACCCCAAGGTGCAGATCAGCAACCTGTCCGGGTTCAATCCCGTGGTTCGCGGATTTGATGCACTCGGCTATCGCTACCTCCACGCGCCCTATGCCGGGGCCGCCAAGACCCAATGCGGAGGTGCCGAGGATCGCTGCATTCACGCGCGGCCAACCGGCAGTATCCCGCTCAACGAGGTCCAGGTTAGCCTGCTTCAGCTTACCCCACTGTTCCGGCTGTCCCGAAAGCTTCTGCCGAATGCGTTTCGCTACGATCACATCTTCGTCGAGGACGTCATGGGCGCAATCGGCCCGAAGGAAGTGTCACCATTCTTCCTGTTTGCCCACATACTTTCTCCACACGCCCCGCCCCGCTATGCAGAAGATTGCACGCGCCTCGACGGCGTCATCTCCGCCATCGATGTCGGTGAGGGGGCTTATGACCCAGCGCAGTTCCGTACCGATACGGCCTGTACAAACCGGTCCATCGAGAAGGCGATAACCCAGATTCTCGCGAGCGACGACACCGACCCCATCATCATCATTCAGGGCGACCACGGCTTTAAGTTCCGGCTCCCCAACGAACCACCTATCAAGCCCGAAGACATGATTCGCGGTGACCAGCCTGTACGTCGCCTCGCGACGCTGAACGCAATCCGCCTGCCAACATCCTGCAGCGCGCAGTTCCGTGACGATCTGTCACCTGTGAACACATTCCGACTCGTTTTCGCCTGCATCGACGGCAGCAAGCCCGAACTCTTACCCGATCGCCACTTCTTGCGCCCGCGCGGCGCGGCCGGCGGTGTCATCGAGATTGATCCGACATGAACGGGTTTGAGACCAGCCGAACAAACTTTCGTCCCCCCGCAGTGCAGGGTACCGCGCACCGCTCCGGGCTTGAATGCGAGCAAGAAAACTGAAACTACTATGATCATGGAATTGAGAAACATCGTTTCGTCATCGCTTAAACCGGCCGCGCGACGCGCCTACCATTACGTCCGTGCAGAGTACGACCGGCAGGTCTATGAACGTCCGAGCATATCTTATAGGCGACGCATCGCTACACAGGCAGATCTTCAGGGATTCCTCGGCTTTGCCGAAGCGCTCCGCGCCAATGGAGGTGTAGTCGTCCCCGGCTTCTTCGGACCCGACCGGCTGGCCGAGATGCGTGCCGAATTCGAACGCCTCGTCAAAACAAACCCGCTCAATGTAGAAGCGGATGCCGAAAAGAGCGTCCATATTGCAACGGCGCGCTTTTCCGAAACCGCACTTTTCAGCCGTCTTCTTTTCGAACCCGACTTGCTACGACTGGTTCAGTATTACTGGGGGAAACCGGTGGTCCTGAATGGCACCGGAGGCACCCGATATGAACCTGCCGACCTCCAAGACAGTGGCTCGAACCAGTGGCACCATGACGGGAAGCGCAAGCAGGTGCGTGTTTTTATCTTCCTGTCCGACGTACCGGAGCACGGGCAATGCACGAAGTATATCGCGGGGAGTCATCAGCAATATCGCTATGATATCAGCCATTCGCGTTTGAAAGAGGCCGACATGCTCCAGTTTGGCAAACCGGCATGCTGTGCCGGGCCAGCCGGGTCAATCGCTATCATCGACACTAACTGCGCCCACCGTGCGGACCGCAATACCGGCCCACGCCGGGACACTTGGAACTACTCCTTCAGGGCACCAGACCCGGTTTCTACGGACCTGAACCCGGTTCCGATCCTACACCCGGACGTTGTCAAAGAACTTAACGAAGAGCAGCGCCGGATCGCCCGCATCGCGTAAGCCACCGTCCCATGCGGCTCGATAGACCGGAAACCATCGACTTCCGGAAGACGTCGACAAATCACGACCGACCATGAACTCTATTTCACGTGAGACCGGATCGGTGCTCAGTCGAAAGCAGATTCTTGTCCTGCTTCTTCTGGCCGTTGCGCTGCGTCTGGCCTATGTAGGCATAGTCGGTTGGCTCGGCGGCGATTTTAACAACGGCAGTGATTCCGGGAAGTTTATCAAGCGCGCCTTGAGCCTGCTCGAGCACGGCGAGATTGTTTATCTGGACTTCGGTGTCTTGATTCCCGACACCGCGCGTATGCCTGGCTACCCATACTTCCTCGCCGGCATCTTCAGCCTATTCGGCCACGAGCACCTTTGGGTCGTGAGCATTATCCAGGCTTTCGTCGACGGATCCACGGTCATCGCGATTGGCTTCCTAGCCGGAGCGATCAACAGTCGCTGGGCGCTGCCGGCCGCGGGCCTTGCGTGCGTATGGGCAACCCTGATCATCTATGCGTCCTTCGTGCTGTCCGACACATTGTTCTTGGCATTCTTTACTTGGGGGCTTTGCGCTTGCGCCTGGGCTGGGCGCTCGCGGCACAGGGCTTTGCTCCTGATCGCAGCCGGAATCGCGTTCAGTCTCGCGCTACAAACGCGCACCACCCTGATGTTCTTTCCCTATCTTATCTTGCCCCTGACCGCCTACCTCCTATCGTCCGTCGGAGGAATGCGTTGGAATCGCTCTATTGCGCTCGCCGCCATTCCAGCGATCCTGATCATCTTGTCGGTTGTGCCCCAGATTGTTCGTAACAATGCCAACTACGGACACCCAGTCGTGACAACGCAGTCCGGCAACCACGCCATGGATGTCGTTGACCAGTTTCTAAGGGTGTGTCCGCAATGCATCGTCGAGGGAATGGAAGATCAGATGTACACGGATCTTCAGATTCGGCTCGCCGCCCTGTCCATTCCCGAACAGCGCAACCCCGTGATCCTGAACGGTGTCCGCCGCGATGTGGCGCTCAACTACCTGAAACAGATTCCGATTTCGGCAATGCTCTATGGCACGATCGCCGGAGTTCTGCGCTCAACGTCGCAAACAGCCGTCTATGAAACCGGCCACCAGATGCGCTGGAACCCACAATTCTTCTCGGCAATAAATGGGAGCGGAATCGCGGAACGCATGTTTAAGTTCGCGAGGACCGTGGCAACCGACCCGTTCCTGTTGATCTGGGCCCTCGCTCAGGCAGCAACCCTCTCGGCGCTGCTGTTCCAGATTGTTGGCACACTGAACGGGATACGATGCCATACGGTGCGGCCCTATATTATTTTCCTTCTCGCAGTGGCGGCCTATTTTCTGATGCTAAACGGGCCATTCGGAAACGCGCGATACGGTATGCCGCTGACCCCGATTGTGGTGATCCTGACGGCTGCGGGACTCCTCGCCGTGATAGATCGTTTGCGGCAGCAAAACGAAGCGGACGGCACAACCGCAACCGAGCGGCCGGAGGGCTAACGACATGTCCGACCACCCAGGATCGCCCGCACCTGATTCCGTCTCGGCCGATGCGCGCGCCGCCTTCGAGCGCGATGGCTTTCATTTTTTGCGCACACTCTTCAGCCCCAACGAGGCCGCCGAATGGCGCGAGCGGATCAACGCTATACTCGAGCTGCCCACCGGTCATGCGGCGGCGGTTGCAGGCGCCACACACACTCTGGCCGACGGTATAACGACCAATTCCGAGTTCTGGCCGATAATTTTCAACGAGCGACTTCTTTCGACGGTGCGCGCCCTTATCGGCGACGAGATCCGTTACACCCAGCATTCCGATCTGCATATCAATCTGCCTGGCGGGCGATGGCATCGGGACAATGCATGTCGGGAATTTGGCGTCGGGGCCGACTGGGACGAGCGTGTGCAGCCATATCGCGTCGTCCGGATCGCGATATATCTCTCCAACTTCTCGGACAGCGGCTCGTCTCTCGTTGTGCTGCCGGGCACCCATCGCCGCGAGACCCGGTTGGGCCGACGCGAATATGTTCTCTGGAACAAAACGCGTACGTTCATGCGCAAATACGGCCATAATGAAAAGCTACCCCACTGGTTCATAACCAACCCACGACGGGTTATCAGAACCCAGCCGGGCGACTGCATCATCTTTGACCAGCGCCTGACACATGCGGGAGGGGTTCTTGGGGGACCCAACCCAAAGTATGCGATGTACCTATCCTATGGGCTGGACAACACGCACTCGCAAAACCACCGTGCGTTTTTCCTGAACCGCCCGACCTACAGCCGCGAGCTTCCGCCGAAACTCGAAGCCAAACTCGCGGCACATAATCTGCTTCTCGGCCATAAACCGAACACCGAGTAAACCCGAAACGTTCTTCAAGCCGAAAGGAGCCTTCATGGCGCTAAATCCTCAACCGTTCCTGATCGCCGAGATCGGAATTAATCACAATGGCGACATTGAGCTCGCTCGCCAGATGATTACCGCTTCCGCCGATGCCGGTTTCGACGCCGTGAAGTTCCAGAAGCGGACCGTCGACCTTGTCTATACGGCCGAGTACCTGGCGGGCGAGCGGGATAGCCCTTGGGGTACGACCCAGCGCGAGCAAAAGGAAGGACTCGAGTTCGGCCGTGAGGAGTATGACGAGATTGACAACCTCTGTCGGTCACTCGGCCTGCAGTGGACCGCGTCGTGCTGGGACATGGAGAGCCTCGAATTCCTGAAGGCCTACAATCCGCCGTTCCACAAGATCGCATCACCGATGCTCGGCCATATGCCGCTGGTGCGCGCCGCTGCCGCGGACGGGCGCAAGACTTATATCTCGACCGGAATGTCGACGCTGGACGAAATCGACGTGGTCGTGAAGATCTTTCGCGATGCCGGATGTCCGTTCGAACTCATGCACTGCAACTCGACCTATCCAATGTTGGTCGAAGATGCAAATCTTCTCTGCATCCCCGCGCTGCGTGAACGCTATGACTGTGCCGTCGGGTACTCGGGACACGAGACCAGTCTGGTGACGGTCTGTCTCGCCGCCGTCACGCTCGGCGCATCGTCAATCGAACGGCACATCACACTCGACCGGACAATGTACGGATCGGATCAGGCGGCTTCGATCGAAACCAAGTCTTTGCGCAGCTTCACCACAGCGATCCGCGCCATTCCCGCCGCGCTCGGATCTGGTGAAAAGAAGATCGAGGGCGCAGAGATGGAGACCCGCGAAAAGCTACGTCAAGACGTCACGGAATAGTACAGGGATATCAGTGGGTGGATTCAATAGCTGTTATACTCGCGCGCGGCGGGTCGCGGGGAATTCCCCGCAAGAACATCGCCGATTTCTGTGGCAAGCCCCTGATCGCTTGGACCATCGAGCAGGCATATGCGGCCGAGAAAATTTCGTCCGTCTGGGTCAGCAGCGACGACGCCGAGATACTCGAGGTTTCAAGACACTACGGCGCCGAAACAATCGAACGTCCCGCAGCCATCGCCGATGACAAGGCAAGCTCAGAGTCGGGTTGGCTTCATGCGCTCGATTTCTTCGACGCAGAGGATATTCCGATCGACAATCTCGTCACGCCACAATGCACCTCCCCGGTGCGTACGCCGGATGATTTCGATAATGCGATTTCCATCTTCGAGGGCGATGAGCTGGACTCGCTCTTCTCAGCAACGTCGGTCCCGGACTTCAACCTCTGGCGCGCTGACGACGCGGGCACCCTCGACAGCTTCACATATGACTTCCGCCGCCGGGAGCGACGGCAGGAAAAACCAGAGCAGTTCCTCGAGAACGGTTCTTTCTGGCTCACCCGCCCGCACATCATGCGAGATACGGGAAATCGACTAGGCGGCAATATCGGTGTCTGGCAGATGGCATTCTGGAAAAGCTTTCAGATTGACGAACCCGAGGACCTGCAGTTCTGCGAGACCCTGATGCGACACTATCTCCCGGAACAGGCGACGCCCTGAATTGACTCGGTCGGAAGGCAAAACCGGGTCATGGCTGATCGGCGGCGCAGGTCGTTCGGGCAAGACGACCCTCGCCACTACTCTCGCAGCAAATTCGCGAACCGTCGCTGGGTTTCCGCTCGAAGGCGTATTCCACGTCTACCTACAGCGTCATTTTCCGTTCTTCCACCATCAGCGCCTGCGCGTAATGCGCGAGTATCTGTCTCGGCCGCGGTACATAAACGCAGCAAGAACCGAGGTCGAGTATCCGACGGACCACTTCGAGGCCGACGCAGACAAGCTCATCGCCGCGCTGCCGGATAAGATCGACAATCCGGTTGCATTATTTGGCTGGTTGTTCGACCGATATGCCGAATCACGCGACAGAATGAACTGGGCGGTTTTCGACCTTTTGCCGGAGTTGCGTTACACGACCTATCGGCGCCTTATTCCAGGGATACGTCTTGCCGTTATGCAGCGCGACCCACGGGAGGCAATCGCGGAAGGTCTGTTCTGGCGCACCTATCCTGACCCGCCAGCAGACCGCGCGCGCCGTTTCAAGAGCATGTTATTCCAGTGGTCGCTATCGTGTGCGGTCACACGATCCCTTTCCCTGCAGTTTGGCAACGACATACTCCCCATCTCTTTCAATGAGCTCCTTACGGACAATTCCGATGAGCACAGCCGCGTTGCACGGGCCTTTGACATGGATGTGGCAGCGGTAAGAGAGGCATTCACCTTCCATCCGAGTTTCACATTCACCGAAGGACTCGGTTTTCGTGGGCCGGACGGCGCTTGGCACCACCTGCTCGATGATGAAGAACTCGAGCAAGTCCACGCCGTGGCAAACGGGCGCGCGCTGCACCCGGATATGCGAGCGCTCCTAGCGCTGGCTCCTCATGCACCTGTCCTCGCACGAAGCATTGGCGACACCCTAATTTATCCGGGCACCAATATGATTCGCCGCATCAATGCGTTCCGTCAGGCCCTGCGCGACACGGAGGCCGGGATTCGGCTGGCCCTGCAGGCGGAAGTGCGGAGCTAACCACCACCCCATGAGTAGATTCTATGTGATCAGCGGCGCACACGGCGTGGGCAAGACAACCGTGACCGAGCTAGTGCACCAAATCTTGAGCGAACGCGGGCATCCAACTACGACCTTCCACCACCGCGCCGACAAGGATGCAATCAAGGCACGCGCGCAGAGAGGAAACGCGAGTAGGGCAACTTGGAAACGTAAACTTTGGCACCAGTTGCCGGCGGGGCTTCGTGCCTGGCTGATTGCAGCCGTCGACGAGATCAAGTACGCCCAAAACGTCACCCGGCGTATCGCCGATGCGACGACCAACGGCAAGTCCGCGATCAGCGACCGCTATGTCTACGATCGCTTGGTAGACCTGCGTTTGCACAGTCGGTCGCGCCCGCAGATCTCGGCCGTCGGAATGGCGTGCCGCGTGATGCGCAAACCCGACATAACCTTCCTGTTAACGGACATCCCAGAACGCATCAACGCCCGCAAGGACGAACTATCACCCGACCTTATCGCGATCTACCAAGATGCATTGCGAGCGCTCTTAATCCAGCTTGGCATCCCGTTCCGAGAGATTAGCGTCGATGGGCGCACAGCAGCTGCTGTCGCAAGCAACATCGTCAACGCTATTGAGGCAACCGAAGCCACCCTCGGGGCCACCCGCGGGACCGACCAGAGAGAAAAACCATGAGGCGCCCGCCATGCGACAGCTAAAGGAACTCGTTTTCTACAGCCGGGTTTTTTATCAATTTGCCGGGTGGCGCGTGCCGGTGCTGGTTCTTATGGCATTCGTCAGCGGCCTCCTCGACGTGATCGGCATCGTCTCACTGCTGCCCCTGCTGCAGATCGCGATGGGCGAAACCCACGATAGCACCATCACCCGCGCGGCACTCCAAGTCATGTCGACTCTGGGCGTTCCCGCAGAGTTCAAGTCCATGGCGGTGCTGATCGTGGCAATCTTCCTAGCTAAGGGAACATTCGTGTTTGCTTACTCCTTCTGGACGATCCACACCATCACGAGCGTGCGGAAGAACATCCAGACACGCCTCGCAAAACGCATCGGCGAGGCAAGCTTTACCTTCTATACCGAGCAGAATACGGGTCATATGATCAACGTCCTGACTCATGAATCGCGGCGGTTTGCCAGCGGCCTCAAGGTATTCGGTCAGGTCCTCGTCGGCATCATCTATGTCATCATCTACGTGCCAACCATCCTCACCCTACAGTTTGATCTAGCCCTCACATTAGTCGCAGCTACCCTCGTTGTGTTCGTCGCGGTGCGACCTCTTATCGAGCGAACCCGCCTACTCTCAATCAAGGCATCAGAACAGAACTCTGCGCTAGCCGCAGAACTCATCCAGTTCGTACACGCCATTCCATATCTGAAGGCAACGGCAACGCTGCCCAACCTGCGGCGGCATGTACGGGGCCGCGTCAAGGAGGTCGCATCGCTTGATCTGCGTATGGGTCTGCGCACAGCAATTCTTGGGGGCTTCAAGGAACCCGTCGCGGTGGCCGTATTAATCCTCTACATCCTGATCGAAGTTGAAATCGGTGGGGGATCGCTCGCCAGCATAGCTGTCGTGGCTCTACTGCTATACCGGCTACTGAACCAAACGCTGGGGCTACCTGCATCATTCCAGCGGATCAACCAGCTCTCCGGCTCGATCAACTTCATCCTTGAGTTCACCAACGACGTAACCGATGCAGCTGAGCAAAACGGCTCCAATAAGATCGATGCGATCGAAGGTGACATCGTATTCACCGATGTCCGCTTTGACCGTGGAGAGCGGAATATTCTTAGGGACATCAACCTGAGAATCCCGCGTCATCGGACCATCGGAATCGTCGGCGAATCTGGGGCCGGTAAGACAACATTCTTCAATCTATTGACGGGTCTCCTAGACCCGAGTGACGGCAACATCTCGGTGGGCGGGCACAACTATCGCGATCTAGACCGTCTCTCCCTGCGACGGCTCATCGGCTACGTGCCACAAGATCCGGTGATCATCAACGACAGCATCGCAAACAATATCAGTCTTTATGCCTGCGACCCCGAGAGTCCGGCATGCCGTACGCGGATAGACGAGGCCGCCGCTGCGGCGAATTGCGAAGCTTTCCTGCAAACAACAATATCCGGAATCGATACGGTTGTTGGAGATAGGGGCATGCGCCTATCCGGCGGTCAACGCCAACGTATCGCAATCGCCCGTGAACTTTTCAAAGGTCCAGAACTCCTCATATTTGACGAGGCGACTAGCTCGCTCGACGGCCAATCAGAGGCCTATGTTCAAGACAGTATCGACCAGCTTCACGGACAGCAAACAATCGTGATAATCGCCCATCGCCTGTCTACCATGCGTCGCTGCGACTGGCTTTACGTGTTTGGCGACGGCAAAGTGATCGAACAAGGGGGATTCAATGAGCTATATGCAAAAAAAGGTTCTGCGTTTCACCGCATGTGCCAGCAGCAGGGGGTCCGGCCCGTTGAGCTGGTTTAGAAGATGATAGGAAAACTGGTTCCCAGCCACGCCGGCTGATCGAATCAGAACGACACCGCGGCTAGACGTTGAATAACGCCAGAACATCAGGTTAGGCCATGCTCAGTACCGCAGTGGTGATGGACCTTACAGTCTTGGGCGACGGCCCACCGCATTTAGCGCTCGATGAGCTTGTGTGGCCAAGTAACTACGAGACGTATCACGACCTATCGCGCTCGGTCATCGATACAACTACGATCGCACTGCGGAGCCTTTACCTCCCGGAGGATGCGGCAGCAGCGGTGCGTGCAAAGACATATGACATAGTCACGGACTTGGCCTTCATCGCGCGCGTCGCCCTCGACATCGCAAACGCGCACCGGGCTGGGAGGACATTGCGCTATGACCCAAAAGCCAGCCCCATGCTCGCATTCCTCTCGAAGGGCGGAGATCCGGCAAAGGCACCGGTGCCACGGATATGGCATCACCCAGTCAACCTCGGGCCCCGGGCGCGCACGCGCAAGGCCGTGCGGCGCACCCGTTCCCGCGTGCTGGCGCGACGCGCCGGGCGTCGCAGAATCGACGTTCACAACCGCAACAACCTCGTCAACGCGTTGCTCTCAGAAGATTCACGACCGGCGGTTGACTGGCCAGTGACCGACATCGACTGGCGCGACGGCGCTAATCTTAAGGGGGCGCTCCAGGAGAGTTTGGCAGCCCTGTCCAGTAGCTATGCCGAGGCGATCGCGCGACACATTGACGATGCCGATCTGCGGACCACGCTAGCGGCACTTGGCAAACACCTGCTAGCCTACCACTTGGCGAAGGGATGGACGGATTTTGAGACCTTCGTACGTCACATACGGCGGCGACCTATGGGCGAAATGCTTGTTGGCGGCACTCCGAAACATCTCGGACGACTCGCCGGCTGGCTCTACCGGCGCGAAGGCCGTCCGGTCGTACGATGCGCCCATGGCGGCGAGCGCGTTTTCTTCTCCGACTATGAGTGGGGCCTTGCAGAGTTTCCGGACTGCGATATCTACTACGCGCACAGCGCGGGCGAACGCGATGCGCTTGCCGCACGTCTCGCCTCCGGAGCGGCTGCGTTAGTCCAGCCCAATATGTCAGTTGACATCCGAACAATTGGCAGCGCGTACCACCAAGCCCTGCATGCCCGAGCGCAAAATCGGGGCCGGGCGGCAAAAACAGGCACCGTTGTCTATGTCGCCGGCGGTTATCTTGGCGAACAGCTCGGGGATTTCCCTAACCGTAAGCCCCCGGATCCCCTCTATCTAGATTGGCAGATTGACCTTGTCCTCGCGATCAAGGCGCTCGGTTATCGCGTTCTGGTGAAGCCGCATCCGGCGGGAATTGCCCACGAACGGCGCTTCCTCGGGCCCTACACGGACGGCGAACTCGGAGGCATTTTCGATCCCGCGGGCGTTTCAGCGGACGCATTAGTATTCGATTTCGCAGGTACGGCATTCTTTGACGCAATGGCAACCAACATCCCCATGGTCTACGCCGATATGTGCGTACGCCCGTTCGATGAATCCGTACGTGACGATTTCCTATCCCGCTGCCCGATCGCACCCGCTGGACGTGACGCGCGCGGGCGGTTCCGGGTCGACCGAGACGCACTCGGGGGAGCGCTGGCCCACGCAGTCGAGATGGACACTTGTCCCCCCGGCTTCCACGATCGATATTTTGGCACATGATACCAATTCTGCCGAACAGAGCCCATGCGTAACGTTCGACTGGTCAACGAAAACCGGACACCGCGCCTACGTTCGCGTATGGCCGACGCGGTCGCGCGATCACTGCCGCGTGGGGCTGTGCGCAAACTGATGGAGCGCACCTTCATCAACTTCGGCGTGGAAACAACCAACCTTTGCAACGCCAACTGTTCCTTCTGTGGGTACCGCTTCATGCAACGCCCCAAGGTCGACATGCCGATGGAGGTCTATGAAAAGGCCGTGCGCGAGTACGCCGCGAACGGCGGCGGCAACCTAAATTTTACCCCGACCGTAGGCGACCCCCTGGTGGACAAGCAGCTCATTCGGCGAATCAAAATAGCGCGTTCGCATCCAAAGATTCAGGACATCTTCCTCTACACGAACGCGATCCTGCTCGAACGTTTCGGCTACGGGGCGCTGTTACAGTCAGGGCTGTCTCGCCTCGCGATATCCACCTTCATTGGCAGCCGGGAAGGGTACAAGCGCTACTACGGGAACGACAAGTACGGGAAAGTCGTCGAGAATATAATCGAGATCGCGCGCACAAACCGCGAGCTGGGAAGCCCTGTGCGAATCACGCTGCATCTCCGAGTGGAGGGTGATCGCGCGTCGTGGGAGAAGACCGAGACCTACCAGACCATCGCCGATCTCGTGGGGATCAACAACATCGACTATCTCGATGTCTATGACGCGTGGGGCGGCCGCATTACCAAAGAAGACGTGCCCGAGGGGACCGAGCTCGACGAACCGATTCCGCTTATGGAGAAAACCAAGTCCCCCTGTTTCGAAATGTATCGTCGCCTGCATGTTCTGGCAGACGGTAATGTGGGTGCTTGTGTCTGCGTCGATCTCGAAAGCGAGATCAAGGTTGGCAATGTCAAGGAGCAGACCCTCGACGAAATCTGGAAAGGGCAACGTCTGCGCGACTATCGTTCGAACTGGACCAAGGGAGAGATCCCGAAGGTTTGCCAGAGCTGCACCCGCTACCAGGCCGTCGACCAGTTCATCGACGAGAATCGCAAGCGTGTGATTGTGGATTTCGCTCGCCGCCGTTTCCCCGCGACCTTGAAGTTCCTGACCCGTTAGGAATTGTCATGATACGAAGTATCCCTGGGTTCGAGTTGAGCGAGGCGATGGCGTCGTTGTATCGCAGCGGAGACTATTTCGTTCGCATTCCCTCCGGCGCAACCAAACCGAAGGCCGACACATACTGGACGGAAGTGGTCGATCCCGACGGGAATGTCCGCGACCGATTTGCCGAGCGCGATCACTATGTCAGGAATATCGGACAGGAACTGGATTTCATCTCGACGCTGGACCCCGGCCGGGTTCTGGATATCGGATGCGGTCCGGGGTGGCTCCTGTCCGCCATCGCGCCGGAATGGAAGCGGCACGGCGTTGAGCTGTCAGCGGAGGCGGCGGAGCATGCCGCGCAGTATGGCGAGATATTCAACGGCTCGTTCGAGGATGCCCGGTTTGCGGCGGAAAGCTTCGACCTTATCGTTATGTACCATGTGATCGAGCATCTTCCTAAGCCGGTGGATGCTCTGCGCCGGACGCTATCCCTGTTGCGGCCGGGCGGGCATCTGGTCCTCGGAACGCCGGATTTCGATTCCGGCTGTGCCCGACGATACGGCAACCAGTACCGCATGCTTCACGACCCGACCCATATCAGCCTGTTCTCGAATGATTCGATGCATCGCTGCCTGCGCGATATTGGCTTCGATATCGAGCGGGTCGACTACCCCTATTTTGAGACTCAGTGGTTCAATCGCGACAACCTGCTCCGCATACTCGACGCTGAGGGAGTCTCGCCGCCGTTCTACGGCAACTTCATGACGTTCTATTGCGAGCGCAGCATCCCTTAGACGAAGCGCCTGTGGCCAGACCGGCATTCTCGACTAGCCCTCTATGTGCGGCTTCGTAGCAATCAGCGAACCCGGTCGCGTGTTCGATGACCTATTGCTGGCCGATCTCGCGGCCGACCTGAAGCATCGCGGGCCGGATTCGGGCGGGCTAATGTCGGAGACCGGCGCGGCACTAGCGTTTCGCCGACTGGCGATTCTCGACCCCGCCACGGTAGCAGATCAGCCTATGACCGACCCGACCGGGCGATACACGATCGTGTTCAACGGCGAGATCTACAATTATCGGCGCCTACGCGAAGACCTTGAAGCGGTGGGTGCCCGGTTCCGAACCAAGGGCGACACCGAAGTCATCTTGGCCGCCTACACCGTATGGGGCGAGAACTGCTTCGCCCGCCTCGAAGGAATGTTCGCGGTTATAATCATTGATCGCGAAACCAACCAGCTAATTGCCGCGCGCGATGCGTTCGGCATCAAGCCGCTCTATCTCACTCGGCGCGGCAAGCTGGCAGCGTTTGCTTCAGAGATGCGGCCGCTCGCGCGACTCATCCCGATCTCCGTGGACCAGGTGTCCTTGGCGGAGCTACTCGTCTTTCGGTTTGCGGCCGGACGCCTGAGCAACCTCGCCGGCATCGAATCGCTGCCCGGCGGCACTATCATGGTGCGTTCGCTTGCGACCGGCGACGAGCATACCCGTCGCTTCGCCGACCCACTCGCCACGATCGACCCCGACCCGTCGATCGACATGGAATCCGCCATCGCTCAATCGAGGGACGTAATCATCCGCTCCGTACGCGACCACCTCGCCAGCGACGTCGGATATGCAGTACAGCTATCCGGCGGGGTTGATTCGAGCCTAGTGAGCGCCATCGCCCAGCGCGAAACGGGAGGCACACTCGCCTCCTACGGCGTCCGTATTCCGGACTTCGATCAGGACGAGGCGCCTTATCGCACTCAGGCCGTCAAACGCATCGGCCTTGATCACACGGAAATAACCCTCGACGAGCACGCATTCGCGGACGCGCTGCCCCGCGCGGTTCGGCACATGGAGGGACCGGTCCCGCATTATGGCTGCGTGATGCTGATGCTGCTGTGCGATAGGATTCGGACCCGCTCAAAGGTAGTCCTGACCGGCGAAGGTGCGGACGAGATGTTCGGTGGATACAAGCGCTACGACATCTGGCGCGACTTGGCACGGAAGGGACGGCTGGCCAAACTTGTCCCCGAATGGATGTGGCCGTTCCTACAGCGGTGGCGCGAGATTCAGCGCTACAGCGGTCACGACCCCGCGATTTTTGCCGCCGTCTATCACGACTTTCTTGCTTTGAACGCACTGTTCCCCGAACTCATTCCCGTACCCGGCGCGCGCGAGGCCGCCGCGGCTAGATTCGCGGATTTTCGCGAGCGGATGTTCGCTGTTGATCAGGCTGCCTATCTGCCATCGCTGTTGATGCGTCAGGACAAGATGGCCATGGCGGCCTCGGTAGAGGCGCGTGTCCCCTTCACCCACATGCCCCTAGCGAAGGTGGTAAACCGATTCCCGGCTGCCCTGCGCGCACCAGGCGGCGCGACAAAACCGATCCTGAAGTCGGTGGCAGAAGAATTCTTGCCGCATGACCTGATCCACCGCCGCAAGGTGGGTCTTACTCTTCCATTGGACAAATGGCTTTCAAACCCCGACGGTCTCGGCCGCTATGTCGACCTCCTCGCACAACCCGACAGCCAGTTGGCTGCATTCACCAGCCCCGGCGCTCTGCGTAACGTCGTCGAGCGGTTCCGTGCCGGCAAGCTGCAGGGAATGCCGCCGATGGCACACCTGGTAAATCTCGAACTCTGGCTGCGCAGCCTCCCCACAGCTGCAACCTGAGTGGGCAGACGAAAAGCATGCATCGCATCAACCTCCTCACCCGCGGTTTCGAAACGCCGAATGGGCGGGCATTCCTGTTTCCGCTGGTCGTCCACCGTCGCGCCCTGGCAGCGGCCGGCATTGACATTCGCCTGCTCGCGGACCCCGACGACCCGCGCGCCACGGACTGCGATCTGCTGTTCATCGAGAGTCGGGTATTCAGTCCGCGCTGGGAAACCGAGGGCGACGGGCCGGTTCTCGCCAACATCGCCAGTCTAGCCGATCGAGTGCCGATCACTTGGTTCGACATATCCGACAGTACCGGCTGGCTGCAGTCGCAGGTGCTACCAATGGTCCGAGTCTACTGCAAGGCACAACTGCTGGCCGACCGCACGGCCTACACGCGGCCGCAATATGGCAATCGAATATGGGCCGACCACTACCATCGTACCGAAGGTGTGCACGACGCTAAGCCGGCAGTGCCGCGCATCGTTGAAGATTCCGCACATCTCGACCGCCTGCGCGTCTCCTGGAACTCTGGCCTAGCTGACTACTCTTTGCATGGCCCGGCCCGCATGGCCCTGCGCCAGCACATTCCGCTGGACGCGCTACTGCGAGTCCCGACTCGCTTCACGCCGGTCGACAACCGGCGGGACATTCCTTTCGTATGTCGCATGGGAACGAGTTACCCGCGCGAAAGCGTTTCACATCAGCGCCGGCGCATCGCGGCGCTACTCGACGGTCGTAGGCCAACCGACAAGCTCGGGCGGCGCGCCTTCCTAGCGGAGACGCGCAGAACACGTCTCGTCATATCACCCTTCGGCTTCGGCGAGATCACCCTGAAGGATTTCGAGGCCATCCTGTGTGGCGCGACCCTGCTCAAGCCGGACATGTCCCATTTGGAGACCTGGCCCGACCTGTTTCGTGACGGCGAGACCATCGTGACCCATAAATGGGACCTATCGGACTTTCTCAAACGAATCGAAGAGGCCAACGATCGGAGCGACGAGCTGCGGGTGATCGCCGGACGCGCGCAGACCGCCTATCGGGCCGCACTTGCAGACGCCGGTGCCGCGGAACGCTTCGCGAATCGGGTCCGCGACATCGTGAACGATGCCCTGACGAGGCCCGCCGCCCGATGAACGATCACCCATTAACCATCGGCATGCCGACATCGACCTTCTTGCCGGCGCTGGGTGGGGCTGAGATCGGCCTGCACAATATCGCATCGCGCCTTACCGCTCGCGGACACAACCCTATCATCGTCGCGCCAGCCGGCAATGCACGCGACCTGCGACAGCTGCGCGATAAGCTTCCCTACCGTCTAGCCGCCTTCCCACCCAAGATGATGACTCTTGTGCATCACCGGCCCGCACTCGGCACACGGTTCATCGCCAGCTGGCTTGCCGGGATCGACCGCCAGCATGGCATCGATGCATGGCATGGTACTGTAGGGTTCCCGACTGGCGTCGGACTGGTCCGATATGCGGCCGGACGACGGCCGCACTTGGTCCGCTGCGCCGGAGACGACATTCAGGTCGCACCGGAAATCGGCTACGGCATGCGCCTCGATCCCCGAGTCGACGCGCAGATAAGAGAGTGGCTGCCACGCGCCGATATGCTCGTCGCAATCACGGAATCGGTCGCCCGTGAGTATGCGGCACTGGGTATCTCATCGGAACGGGTGTGCCGAATCCCAAACGGGGTTGACCTCGCACGCTTCGACCAGCCGGTGAACCGGGCGGACGTCCGGCGCCAACACGGAATCCCCGAGGACGCGTTTCTCTTTCTCGCCGTGGGCCGCAATCATCCCAAGAAGGGATACGCCGATCTGCTGCGCGCCACCCGCTCGCTCGTTGACGAGGTCGGCACGGGGTTCGCGGTTGCCATTGCCGGCGCCGCATCCGAGGAGCTTCACCCGGACGTCGAACAACTCGGCGTGTCGAACCGCATTCATCTTCTGGGCGCGCAGGGGCATGCATCACTCGCCGACGAGTTGCTGCTGCCCGGTGACGACCTAGTCGCGCTCTACCGCGCGGCTGATGCGTTCGTCTTTCCCTCGCATATCGAGACCTTCGGAATAGCGCTGGTCGAGGCGATGGCCGCTGGCCTGCCGATCGTGACAACGGACGGCCCCGGCTGTCGGGACATCATTGCCGGCGGTCGCTGGGGCGAGATGGTCGAGGCGGGTGCGCCGGACGCACTGGCAACAGCCATGAGAGGTCTTATGAACGATCCCGGACACCTGCAGCAGCGCGCATCGGATGCCCTAAAAAGGGCGCAGGATTTTTCCTGGGACCGCATTGTCGATCAGTATATCGAGATCTACCGCCACGTCATCGAACGGGCCGACAAACAGGAGCAGGCAACCCCATGATCGTAAAATCGTCCAGCCTCGACGCCGTGATCTTCGATTTCGACGGGGTCCTTACAGACAACCGCGTTCTCGTCTTCAGCGACGGCGCCGAAGCGGTGGTTTGCAACCGTGCCGACGGGCTCGCGTTTGACCATCTCCGCACGGTAGGGCTGCCTGCCCACATCGTCTCCACCGAAACCAACCCGGTCGTTCGCGCGCGCGGCGAAAAGCTTCGCGTGCCTGTGCTCGACAGCGTTGCCGACAAGGCACAAGCGATCAAGGATCTCTGTACGGCACACGGATACACGCCCACGCGCCTAATTTTCGCGGGCAATGATATCAACGACCTCCCGGCCATGAACATCGTCGGCCACGCAATCGCCGTCGCAGACGCGCATCCGCGTGTCCAAGTGGCGGCGCACCACATCCTAACCTCCAGAGGCGGCGACGGGGTAGCGAGAGAGCTCGTGGAAGACGTGATCGACTTCGGAGCGAACGGCCTGCTTCCCGCATGACACGCCGCATCGTCATCGTTATCGGCTCGCTGCAGATCGGTGGCACCGAGCGCCAGATTGCGCAGATCGTGCCCCGGCTCGATCGCGACCGTTGGCGGGTCGACCTGCTGACCCTGACCCAGCCCGGGCCGCTGGCCGAAGATCTGGAGGCGGCGGGCTTCCGGGTCTATTCGCCGCCGTTCGCCAAGCGCATCACCCGCAGTGGCCGCTTCCTACGCCTGCTGCGCGCCGTCATAGCGTTGCCCTGGTTATGGATCTGGTTCCTGCGCAATCGGCCGGATCTCGTTCATCTCGTGCTGCCCGAGGCCTATCTGATCGGCGGACTGTGTGCGCTCTTCGCCGGGCAGCGGCGCATGATCATGAGCCGTCGTAGCCTAGCCATTTATCAATCGCGCTATCCTCTGCTCGCGCGCATCGAGCGGCAGCTGCACAGACACATGGCCCTGATCGTTGCCAATAGCGGGGCGATCCGGCGCGATCTGCGCAACGAGGGCGTTCCCGATGAACGAATCCGGCTGATCGCGAACGGTGTCGATACAGAGGCCTTTCGGCCAGATCGCGCGCGCGGCACAGCATGGCGTGCGACGATGGGAATCGGCCCGGACCAGCTGGTCCTGATAATTGTCGCCAACTTGATCCCGTACAAAGGCCATGCAGACCTGATCGCCGCGCTGACACGTATCGCGCCAGATTTACCCGAAGGCTGGCGACTGCTTTGCATCGGCCGTGACGACGGGATCGGCGCCGACCTGCAGGACCAAGTAGCGCACGCCGGCCTCTCCGAAAATATCCGGTTCCTCGGCTCACGAATCGAAATTCCGGCGCTGATCAACATGGCGGATATCTCGATCCTCAGCTCCCATGAAGAAGGGCTTCCCAACGCTGTCATTGAGGCGATGGCCAGCGGAAAGCCGGTCGTCTCGACCAATGTCGGCGGCACGGGCGAGATCGTCGAGGACGGCGTTACCGGCATCCTCGTCCCGCCCGCCGACCCCGTTGCCTTGGCCCAGGCGATTCAGGCGCTTTGCGGCGACGCGGATCGGCGCACCACGATGGGGGCCGCGGCGCGCGCGACGATCGAGCGTGCCTATGGCGTCGATGTCTGTGCAAGTGCCCATGACGATGTATATCAGCAGGTCTTTACCGCCGGAGGCGATCGCTGATGTGCGGCATTGCCGGATTCTGGTCGCCGCGGGGCACGCTCGACAACGCTGCGCTGGCGGCACGCGTCGAGCACATGGGGCTGGCTGTGGCCCATCGCGGCCCGGACGGTGACGGCGTTTGGACGGATAAAGAACACGGCCTCGCATTCGCCCACCGGCGTCTCGCGATCATCGACCTGAATCAGACCGGGCACCAGCCGATGGCCTCGCCATCCGGCCGTTATGTCATCTCGTTCAACGGCGAAATCTACAACTTCCCGGAACTGCGCACCGAGCTTGAGGGGCAGGGGGTAAAGTTCCGAGGTAGCTCCGACACCGAGGTTCTGCTTGCGCTGATCGATCGGGACGGGACCGTGCGCGCGCTGGATCAGGCGAACGGCATGTTCGCGTTTGCGCTCTGGGATCGCCGCGACCAGAAGCTCACATTGGCGCAGGACCGCTACGGACAGAAGCCGCTCTACTATGCCCGACTCGCCGGGGGAATCGCCTTCGGCTCGGAACTGTCAGCGATTCGCGCCCATCCGGACTTCTCCCCGCAAATCGATCCGGACGCGCTCGCGCTCTATCTCCGCTTCGGGAATGTGCCAGCCCCGCACACCATCTATCGCGGCGCACACAAGCTCGTTGCCGGCACGACCCTAACACTCGACGCAGAATCCCTGTCCGGCACCTATCCGGAACCCCAGCCCTACTGGTCGGCGGAACGCGTGGCGCGGGCCGGGCTCGAAGATCCCGCCAACCTGTCTGCGGACGAGGCGATCGACGCGCTGGAACGCGCGCTCGGCGACTCCGTGAGGCGCTGCATGATCTCCGACGTGGCAATCGGCGCGTTCCTCTCTGGCGGTCTCGATTCGACGGCGGTGGTCGCATTGATGCAGGCGCATAGCAGCCGGCCGGTGAAGACCTTCTCGATCGGGTTTCACGAGGCCGCCTACAACGAGGCAACCTATGCGGCGGCAGTCGCCAGACATCTCGGCACGGACCACATGGAACTCTATGTCACGCCCCACGAGACCCAGGAAGTCATCCCCGCGTTGCCGGAAATTTACGACGAGCCCTTCGCTGACTCCTCGCAAGTTCCCACCTTCCTGGTATCGCGCCTCGCCCGCGAATCGGTGACCGTCTCCCTGTCGGGTGACGGCGGCGACGAACAGTTCGTCGGCTACAATCGCTACGCATGGGGCAAACGCATTGGTGGCTTCGTCGAAGCCATGCCAGCTTCCCTGCGTCGGTTGACCGCAGGTGCTATGCGCATGATCCCGCCGCAGGGGTGGGATCGGCTTTACGGCAACATGACCGGCTGGCGCGGCACACAAAATCGTCAGGTCCAGATCGGACACAAGGTCCATAAGCTCGCCGAGTTGTTGCACGCACCCGATCGGCGCGCGCTCTATCTTGAACTTTTGTCGCAGTGGAATGTACCCGGATCGGTCGTACAGGCTGCGCTTGCCCCTGCGAGCTATGGCGGCGCTACAGGCTCCTGGCCCGATCTCGGGAATTTCACGCTCGAAATGCTACTCCTCGACACCGTCGGGTACTTGCCGAACGACATTCTGGTCAAGCTTGACCGGGCATCCATGGCCGTCGGGCTGGAGGGTCGGGTGCCTTTTCTCGATCACGAAGTGGGGGAGCTGGCCTGGCGGCTTCCGCTTTCGACGAAGCTGCGCGACGGGGTAACGAAATGCCCCATTCGTGGTCTCCTAAAACGCTATGTTCCGCCCGAAATGATCGAGCGACCAAAAATGGGCTTCGGCATTCCCATCGGCCGATGGCTGCGCACCGACCTACGCGACTGGGCGGAGGATCTGCTACGCACGGAGTGCCTAGCGAAGGACGACCTGCTCGATCCCGTGCCCATCCGCAAGGCATGGCAGGAACACCTGTCGGGACGGCGCAACTGGGAGCACCGGCTATGGTCGGTACTCATGTTCCAGTCTTGGCGCCAGCACGCCGGCCTCTAGCTCCGGCGATCAGGTGCCGGACAGGATATCGCCGAGGCCGATACGGCCGGTGACAAGATACCAGCCAATCGCAACCCCCTCGTGCAACGCACGGCGCACAAGCCGCGCCCCGCGTGCGCTCGGCACCAGGTCCAGCCAGCCATTGCGCGCGATCCGTACATCCGCGTAGTGCTTCGCCGGCGCCGCGGCGGCTTCGACCCCGAACCGGCGAAGACTGGCGACCATGCGCCGGACATGGGACCCGGCGGTGACGATTATCACTCGGGGCGAGCGCCCCTCCCTGTCAAAATCTTCCAGCAATTGCGCGATGGCCCGGGCAGTCTCGAACGTATCCCGAGCCGTTGCCTCGACAATGGTGTCCGGCGTGAGCGTAATAACCCGCTGCAACGCGGCCACTTCAGGCTCGGTCTGGTTGGGAGACGGGATACCACCGACTATGATCAATGGTAGCCCGGTTGCCGCTTGGATCTGCTGTCCGCGTACCGTGCGCTCGACCGAACCCGGCAGCGGCCACCAGCGCCCTTCCGGATCGGCATATGCACCGCCGAGCGGGACGACGATCGCATCGAAGAACGTCGCGGTAGCTTGCTCATCATCAATGGTCTGCGCGCCGCTTTCGAGAAGCCCCAGAAGCGCACCGCCCACGACCGGGGTCGATCCGACAAGTAGTAGGACACCGCTAACGATCACAAGGGCGCGCCCCAACCGGTGCCGCATCAAGACCAGGCCCAGAAACAAAAGCCAAAGCGCCGGCATGGGCCAGACCAGAAAAATGTCGAATAGGGTACGCAGGGTTACGCTCCGTCATAGCGAAGCCAGAGCCTAGCAGAAACCGTTGCCGCTGCCTGCTCTCCAGCCGTGGATCACAGCTTTCCAAGGCGCCGATCAGCGGCCTACGTACCGCCTTGCCGCTCAGCGTGTTTTGCGGCACAAGTGCGCCACCCATGAACATCCTACGACGACATATCCCCGCCTTCGCCATCCTGTCGGCGGCTGCGGTGCTAATCGTTCCTGTTTCGACTCTAGAACCGCTCTGGCTCACGGCCGTCGCCGCCCTCACGACCCTGGCAGCTATTATCGAACACGCGTCGAGAGGCGCATGGCCGCAACGTCAAAAAACCCTAACGACTCTCATGGCTGCTCTCGTCATCTGGGGCGCTGCAAGCATTGGGTGGTCAATCGGTCCGGACCGGAGCATATCCCAGGCCTTCGAACTCCTACTGTTCGCGCTAGGCGCAACGATTCTAGTTTCGCTGGCCCTCGGGATCGATCCTGCGGGACGGCGGCAGATCGAAACATTTCTGATGATCGGGTTCGTTGGGGGTCTGCTGTTCGTGTTGTTCGAACTCGCAACTGACGGAATCGTGCATTCCGCATTGAACGGCCATTTCGGTCCTGATGGGACTCGATTGACCCGCGCCATGAACCTGTTCGAGCTCAATCGTGCCGCAAGCGTGTTCTCGCTGGTGCTCTGGGTTACCATCATTCCCGTTTGGCGTCGTTTTGGATGGGCTGCTGCAACCACCTTAGTCGTGATTACTTGTCTGGGAATTTCCCAACTCCAGCCCGGTGCACCGGTGTTTGCCGTCATCGCCGGCGCATTCATTTTTGCGCTCGCATGGTTTTTGCCGCGTATGGTCCTGACCATACTTTTAATCAGCATCGTGATGGGACTTGCTATGATCCCCTTCTTGCATGCCCTTCACCCGGTTCTCACGGACATGATTCGCAGTGTCGGTCTTTCTGAATTCTCGCTGCATCATCGAATGGCAATCTGGGAATTCGCATCCAACCAAGCGGTCGCTCATCCCCTGCTTGGCTGGGGCCTTGATTCGTCGCGGCTCATAGGCGAGGGCCAGCTCGTAATGGTCGACGATGCGCCGAACATAGGGTTTCGGAACGTGGATATCCTACCACTGCATCCTCACAACGCTTTACTGCAGGCTTGGCTTGAACTCGGCGCCGTGGGAGCGCTGATCCTGGCCGCACTCTTTGCTGCCAGCGCATTTCAGGTCCGGCAATGCGTGCATGACCGCCTTGACCGCGCGGCCGCCTATGCTGCCTACACCGCGGCGTTCGTCACTGCCCAACTGAGCTTCGGAATCTGGCAGGGCTGGTGGATCTCCACACTGGCACTCGTCGCCGTCCTACTCACCGCGCTGATAGTGCGGCCTGAGGACTCGAACGCCGTCGGGTCAGCCTGACACGAGCCCGGCCATGGCACAGAAAATCTGCCAACTTTGCACCGTCGACTTTACGCTCTACCACCTGTTGCATCCCCTGATGCGCGCCCTGCGCGATGCGGGCCATGAGGTGGTCGGCGTCTGCGCAGACGGCGACCTGGTGCGCCATGTGCGCGATGACGGATTCCGGATCGAGACCGTGCCGCTGGCCCGCTCGGCAAACCCGGCCCGGAACTGGCGCAGCGGCCGGGCACTGCGCAATCTCTTCAGACGCGAGGCGTTCGACATCGTCCATGTCCACACGCCCGTCGCGGCTC
>MDTE01181202.1_pt1 | contig 26868 bp, 26 predicted proteins | sample 811231 | NCBI WGS metagenome assembly MDTE01 (sample SAMN05326651, study PRJNA326480) | marine metagenome | isolation source: seawater | place: Indian Ocean: Red Sea | collected 2010
GTTTATTACATTAGTATTAACATTTTCCAGAGGCGCTTGGGTTCCTTTAATAATTTTTATTTTATATCTTATTTATAATAAGATAAAAAAATATCACAAAAGTGTTAAGTATATATTATTATTATTATTTACATTTGGTTTAGTTAAAACGGCGATACCCATATTTGATTACATTGTTCGCCTACGTCCCATGTCTACTTATAATAGAGCAGGAATAATTTATAGTAGTTTAAATAGTATTTATGAAAATCCATTTATTGGTAGAGGCCTAGGGTCTACAGTAGGGCAAAAATTCCCAAATGATCAATATGCGTTGTTCTCAAGAGAAGCCCAAAAAATGGGTAAAAAACTTGATATTGATATTGGTAAAACGTTTGGTAGAGAGACACATAATACTTTTCTTCAGGTTGCAGTTGATCTAGGGCTAATTGGACTATTCCTTTATTTTATTCTTTTATTTATGATTTGGAAAAAAAGAATGTTATACGAAAAATTAGCTGATAATTATTTACTAAGTTTGTATGGAAATGGTATTATAACAGCGTTTGTATTTTTAACAATTTGCTCCATATTTAGTAGTGTATTTTTTGTAAAACAAACTTGGGTAATAATAGGCTTAGTACTTGCAGGGGCTAATGTTACAAGAAATAATCACACATTAGAGATTCAGAATGGGCATCCAAATCTGCGGTATTTATAATCGGCTAAGAGACCCTAGTTTGAATTTCATAATATTTAGTGGAATAAATCTGAGATTGTTTGACTTGTCATCTTTGAGATTCATCATTATTCTAAACAAGGAAATATAAATTAATTGAGATATTTATGAATAGGCACCTCAGTATTTTTAGGTATCTATTTCTATGAGAGATTACTCAATAAAGGGAATGAAGTTTTATTTGTAAATAATTATTTTATAGGTAGTAAAATAATTATTAATTACCCGTTAGATAATCCGATATTTTAGATATGAAAAATATATTAATCACTGGTGGAGCTGGTTATGTTGGTAGTAATGTTTGTAAAGCATTGGCTCAGGAAGGATATCAGCCGGTTACATATGATAACTTATCTCGTGGTAGGAAAAGTTTGGTTAAGTGGGGCCCATTAGAAGTTGGCGATATTTCAGATGGTGAATCTCTAAGAAATGTTATGATAAAATATAAGCCTGAAGCTGTTTTACATTTTGCGGCTTATGCGTACGTTGGAGAATCTGTAAAACATCCAGAGATATATTATCGTAATAATGTAGCAGGTACTTTAACATTATTGGAGGTTATGCGGTCAGTTAATGTTCTTCAATTAGTTTTTTCTAGTAGTTGTGCTGTATATGGAGTGCCTAGTAAAATTCCGATTCCAGAGGATCACCATCAAAAACCAGTTAATCCATATGGTGCAAGTAAGTTAATGATTGAAAGGATGTTGCAGGACTTTGATTTAGCTTATGGGTTAAAATCTATTACACTTAGATATTTTAATGCAGCTGGAGCCGATATTAATGGCGAAATCGGTGAATCACATGTACCAGAGACTCATCTAATTCCACGAGCACTTGATGTTGCCTTAGGTAAAAGAAGGGTTTTGGAAATATTTGGTGATGATTATGATACTACCGATGGAACATGCGTTAGAGATTATATACATGTTACAGATCTTGCCATGGCTCATGTTTTAGCGCTTAAACATTTAATAAACGGTAAAGGAACAAATTTATTCAATCTTGGCACTGGCCAGGGATATTCGGTTAAACAAGTTGTTGATTTGATAAATAAAGTAACAGGTAAATCTGTGCCATGTAATATTTTGTCCCGTAGGGAAGGGGACCCACCTGTTTTAATCGCTGATTCAACAAAATCAATAGCAGAGTTGGATTGGATGCCTCGATATTCAACCTTAGATAGAATAATTTCTGATGCTTGGAACTGGCACAAAAAAAATAAAAAGTGGAATAACTAAAACGTATCATTACTATAAAAATGTTCAAAATATTACTTTTGATTAAAACAGATGTTAGAAAACTTTTTGATACTTTGCGTTGTCATCAATAAATATCAGTGCAACAAATAAATAGAGGATAGATTTTTTTGAAAAATATATTAGAACTAAGTAAAAGTGATATGGTTAATCTGTATCATCAGATGTTAACAATAAGGTTAGTAGAAGAAAAAATTGAGTATGGAATTACTCGTGGAGAAGTTCAGGGAACAACTCATCTCTGCATAGGCCAAGAAGCTGTACCAGTTGGAATTTCAGATAATCTTTCAGATGCAGATTACGTAGTTAGTAATCATCGTGGGCATGGCCATGCACTTGCAAAAGGCCTAGGCCCTGAAAAATTATTAGCTGAGATTATGGGAAGAGAAAATGGGTATTGTAAAGGACGAGGTGGTACACAACATATTTCCTACATGGAAAAAGGGTTTATTGGAACAAATGGGATTACTGGTGGAGGTATTCCCTTAGCTTTAGGGGCAGCTTTTTCAATTAAATATAATAAGCAGGAAAATATTTCAGTAGTCTACATTAGTGATGGAGCAACCAATCAAGGCACATTCCATGAATCATTAAATATGGCTTCATTATGGAGCTTACCCTTATTGATTGTATGTGAAAATAACTTATATGGAATGTCAAACCCGATTAAAAAATCAATAAGTAGCTTGCCTATATCTAAGCGGGCTGAAGTGCATGGTATTGAAGCAGCTACCTTAAATGGAATGGATGTAATTGAAGTAATAGATGAATCTAAAAAGTATATCGAGAAAATAAGGTCAGGAGGTGGTCCAGTTTTTTTAGAATGTCTTACTTACCGATTTAAAGGTCATTCAAAGAGTGACCCACGAGTTTATAGAGATAGAGATGAAGAGAAATTATGGTTAGATAGATGTCCAATAGTCACGTTAAAGAACCTTTTAGTTCAAGAAGGTTATGATGAATTGGGTCTTGATGAACTGTATAATAAATTAAAAGATGAAATTAATAATGTCTATTCTTCAGTTCTGAAAAGTACATTCCCTTCAAAATCAGATATATTAAAAGATGTATTTTATGAAAAAAACTAATCAAGACAAATCTTTCCTTCAGGCTATCAATGATGCAATCGTTGAAGAAATGGAATTAGATAATCAAGTTGTTATTATAGGAGAAGATATAGGCACTTATGGCGGTGCATTTGGAGTGACGAGGGGTCTATTAGAAAAATTTGGTTCTAGTAGAGTTATAGATACTCCTATATCAGAAAATTCAATTGTTGGCCTTGCCACGGGAGCTGCAATAACAGGATTAAGGCCAATTGTTGAAATAATGTTTATGGATTTTATTACACTAGCAATGGATCAAATTGTAAACCATATGACAAAATTAAGATATATGTATGGAGGTCAAGTGACCGTGCCAGTAGTAATTCGAACTCCTGCAGGTGCAGGTAGAAGGTATGGAGCTAGCCATTCTCAAAGTTTATTGGCATGGTTTATGCACATTCCAGGCATCAAGATAGCCGTCCCATCTAATTCAAATGATGCTAAGCATATCTTGAAATATGCAATTCAAGACCCCAATCCATGGTTGTTTATCGAAGCTAAAAAGTTGTATTACACTAAATCAAAGATATCCAACAAATTAGAAACACCGATTGGGCAAGCGAAAATAATTACAAAAGGAAAAGATTGCACTATCATTACTTTTTCAATAATGACGATGATTTGTTCTCATATTATAGACCAAATAAATAATGAAGGTAAATATAGTTTAGAATTAATTGATTTAAGAACTCTTGCTCCACTTGATTATGACACAATATATAAATCGGTTAGAAAAACTAAAAATGCTGTGATTGTAGAAGAGGGGTATTTAACTTGTGGTGTCGGGGCTGAAATTTCTTCAAAAATAACAGAAAATTGTTTTAGTGTATTAAATAAATCTGTTCTTAGAATAGCTTCTGAAGATGTTCCCGTTCCCGCGAGTCCTGTTTTAGAAGATCATAGTATGCCAAATAGTGATAAAATTTTTGAAAAATTAGAAAAATTTTTAAAAAAGTGATTATTTTTTCAAGGAAATAATTGTTCAGTTCTTTTTATAAAGATTTAAGTTCAGCAGTATCAGAAAGAGGGTGGAAGATGCCCTTTGGAGCGATAAGACTATTTTATTCCTTTTTAGTCATTAACTATTTTCTTCCTATGATAGCCCGGAATATTCCTAATAAATTTGTTGCTATAATACATAGAATACGTGGGGTAAAAATTGGACCGAACACTTGGATAGATAAAACTGTTATAATCGATGAGGCATTTCCTGAAAATATTTCTATAGGCACCGATGTTAGAATTGCAGCTGGTTCTGTTATTATTAGTCACTCCAAAGCTGGTCATTATTTGAGAGAGAATTATTTTCCTAATAGGATTAGTAAAATTAAAATATGTGATTATAGCTTTATAGGGGTTAATAGTGTTATAATGCCTGGAGTAACTATTGGAGAAGGCTGCGTAGTAGTTTCTGGTTCTGTAGTATTATCAAATACAAAACCATACACAATAGTTAGTGGGGCTCCAGCAAAAAAAATTAAAGATATGAAAAATATAAAAAAAGGGGTTAGAGATGAATGAATTGATAGTTCCTGTTTTATTTGAAGATATGGAAAGTGGTATAATAAATTGGATAAAAAAAAATGGAGAGAAAGTGAAAACAGGAGATTTAATTTTTACTTTGGAAACAGATAAGGCTACTTTTGAAGTTGAATCAGAGGGTGAAGGTGTTTTAGAAAAAAAAATAGAAGATGGAGAAGAAGTCCCCGTATTACAAGTCGTAGGTTATTTGAAATAGATGATTTACTTAAAAAGTCATATAAAATAATTCAATAAAAGAAATATTGAATTTTGCGTGATAATATATTTTCTCAAATAGGCACCTACGGCGTTGGTACATTTTTAACAAAAGCTGTTTCATTTTTTTTAATTCCCATTTATGCTGCAAATTTAAATCCTACGGAATTTGGGCAGCTTGCAATAGCTCGTATAGCTCCTGCATTCTTAATGCCAATTTTTACTCTAAATCTACATGGCGCAATAATTCGAATGTATCTAGATTGGGAAAATAAAAAAAATGAGAAATCCGCTATATTTACAATTACAATCTTTTCTCTGATTTGGTCTGCAATTATGATGTGTTGTACAATCGCTTTTGGACATTTGATATTCCCGATCTTAATTAAAGCAGCACCTTTTGACCCCTATATCAAAATAGCAATTATTGCAGAGGGCATTACAGCTATTTCTACAATATCATACAAATTAATGAGGATAAAAGAGCAAGCTAAACTATTTTCTATTGTTAGTTTTGTTGAGACAACAATGGTCCTCTTAAGTGTAATATATTTTATTGTTTCCAGGCAAATGGGAGTTTTAGGAGCTCTGTATGGGATTTTACTAGCAAACTCAATAATGATGTTAATACATTTCATTTATTTAGTAATAAATTCTTCACTTTCTATAAATTTGAAAGCTTTAAGAGAAAGTATTAATTATAGCTTGCCTTTAGTGCCTGGTAATATAGTGGAAAGCTTTTACAGCGTTTTAGATCGTTTTTTTATGGATAAATTTATTCCTTTAAATCAAATAGGCTTATATTCTTTTGGGCAAAGGATTTCACAAATCTTATTAATTGTAATTAATGTGTTACAACTTGGTTTTGCTCCATTTTTCATTAGACTTTACAGTAAAAGTAATAATTATGTTAATACCATGGGGTATTATTATAAAATATTTGCTTATGTGATTTGTATTACTGCAGTTAGTATATGTATCTTTGCTTCTGAGCTGGTTGCTATATTAGGAACTAGTAATTATGCACCAGCCCATTCTTACATTTATTTAATTGTCTTATCATTAACTGTTCATAGTTTTGGTTTTTTTGGGAGCAATCAAATAGCTTTGGCAAAAAAAACTATTTATGAGTCATATATTAGTTTTATAAAGTTATTTTTATTTGCTACTTTGGGATATTTTGGAATTTTAAATTTTGGTATTTATGGTGTTCTCATTACATATATAGTAATTAATAGTTTGACTACTACTTTTTTAATTTATATTGGCCAAAAAAAAAATAGAATCTTTTTTCCATTCTACACTTTAATTACGGTGATATCCTTAATTGTGATTTTTTGTTTATTTTTTGCAGTATCTAACGAGTTTTTTTATGCAAATTTTATCATATTTAAAAGTTTGATTTTTTTAGTAATTTGTTATTTTATATATAAAAAATTATTAAATAGTCTAAAGATTTTGAAAGAGATTGATAGGTGAAAGAAGTTTTATGTGTTATCCCTGCTAGAGGAAACTCTAAAGGAATAAAAAGAAAAAATTTAAAAAATCTATGTGGGAAGCCATTGATTTATTATGCAATTAACACAGCACTAAAATCAAAAAATATTTCAAGAGTAATTGTTTCTAGCGAAGATGATGAGATAGCAAGTATTTCAAAGCAATATGGAGCGGATGTACCTTTTTTGAGGCCAAATAACCTTTCAGAAGATAATGTGCATTCAGTTTTTCCTGTTATAGATTGTTTAGAAAAATTAAAGAAAGAGGAAAGTTATAACCCTGATGCCGTAGTTATGTTTTTGCCTACTGCTCCTTTAACTACTAGTAAAGATTTAGATAATGCTATAAACTTGTTTTTTTCAATGGTCACAAACGTAATAAGCGTATGTGATTTTGATAAGCCAATAGCATCAATAAGGGAGATCATTGATGGCCATTTAGTGCCCATTATCAAAAAGAAAAATTACAATATTCAGAGGCAAGATTTTAAATATTATATTGTAAATGCAGCTATTTATGTTTCATCCCCAAAAACTTTAATTAAAAATAAAACTTTTCATACAAAAAATGTTTTACCGCTCAATATGAAAAAAGAAAATTCTTTAGATATCAATGATTTAATAGATTTTGAAATCTGTGAATATATTTTAAAACAAAAAACTAAACGTTAGTCATATTATGAAAAAGCAGATGATGAATTTATATTGCCAGTTATTATATAATAAATATTCAGATCCTTACAAAATTGTTAGATCTAGGGTATTACATAATTACATGAAAGATTACATACTTAGAAACATTGTCAAAAGGAACCAATCCAAATACATTGTAAAAAGTGGAACCTATTTTAAATATTGCGTAGATATTACAGAATATGGTGGGATTGCATTTTATTTCAATTTAGATCATGTTTTTAAAGACCATTTTTATTTAATAGATAATTTTTGTGAACCTGATAGTGTATGTGTAGATGTAGGGGCTAACCTAGGAATGATTTCTCTCTATTGTGCCTATAAAAATTTAAATGTAGTCTCAATTGAACCTGATGAAATAAATTTTAACTTATTAAGACTTAATTCCTCAATAAATAATTTTAATAATATCAAAGCTTTAAAAACATGTATTGGCAATAAGGATGGATTTATATCTTTTTTCAAAAACCCTAATAATGCAGGAACGCATAGCACCATTAAAGATGAAATTTTAAATGATTGGGATTCATATAGTCCTATTGATGGATTTGATTTTGAAGATATCATTGAAGTTAAATCAAAAATAAAAAAGTTAGACTCGCTTGATTTATTTGATAAGCCAATTTCTTATTTAAAAATAGATACTGAAGGAAATGAATTGGATGTTTTGAAAGGAGCTACAAAACTTTTTAAACAAAATCCACCAAAGATTGTAGTTTTAGAAGACCGTGCAAATGTTGAAAGATATAGAAATAGATCTAAAGAATATTTTAAAATCTTATTAAAATTCAATTACTCAATAAATTATTTCTGTAATCATAAATTGACTAAAAATAAAGACGAAAGAACGAATTTTTCTGATGTTGTTTTTGTTTTAAAATAGTAGCACCAAAAAAAGTGATACAAAAACAAAATTTAAAAAAAATTAAATTAATAGTTTATGACTTTGATGGAGTTATGACAGATAATACAGCGTATCTTTTTGAGAATGGTATGGAGGCGGTTCAAATAAACAGATCTGATGGTTTAGGTATTGCAATTTTAAAAAAATTTGATTTAAAACAGATTATTATATCAACCGAAAAAAACTCGGTAGTTTTGAAAAGAGCAGAAAAATTAGATATTGATTGTTATCATGGAATAGATGATAAAGTTATAGCTCTGAAAAATTTTTGTAACGAAAATAAAATACAATTACAGGAAGCAATTTTCATTGGTAATGATATTAATGATGAAAATGCAATGAAGCTTGTTGGATTACCAATCTGCCCAGCAGATGCTCACAAAAAAATAAAAAAAATTTCAAAATTTGTTTTAAATTCTTGCGGAGGTGAAGGAGTGATCCGGGAGTTAGCAGAATTATTTTTAAATAGTGTAAAGGAAGGATAAATGAAGAGTAAGTATCAGGGACCATATATTATTGCAGAGATTGGTATAAATCACAATGGAGATATGGATATAGCTAAAAAATTAATTGATATAGCTGTAGAAGCAAAGTGTGATGCGGTAAAATTTCAGAAAAGAACAATCGATTTAGTTTATTCAGAAAAAATGCTTTCTGGCAAGCGTGATAGCCCTTGGGGAACCACACAAAGAGAGCAAAAAGAAGGTCTTGAATTTGGGCTAGGACAATACCGCGAGATTGAAGATTACTGCAAAAATAAAGAAATTTCTTGGTCTGCATCTTCTTGGGATTTAGAATCGCAAAAATTTCTGCAAAAATTTAATTTACCTTTTAATAAAATTGCTTCTGCTATGATTACTTATGAGCCGCTTTTAAAAATGGTAGCTGAAGAGCAAAAACATACTATCATTTCTACAGGAATGACAACTTATGAAAATATTGACAAAGCAGTGAATATTTTTAAAAATAAAGATTGTCCATTTACATTGTTGCATTGCGTCTCAACATATCCATGTGAGGATGAAGAGTGTGATATAAATGTCTTAGAAACTTTAAAAAATAAGTATGAATGCCAAGTTGGTTATAGTGGTCATGAAAAAGGAATTTTACCGACAGTTGCCTCAGCAGTTTTAGGAGCACAAGTCATTGAAAGACATATTACAATTGATCGCACAATGTATGGAAGCGATCAATCTGCTTCTTTGGAAAAAAAGGGACTTATACAAATGGTAAATTATTGTCGATCTCTTAAAAGCATAATGGGTGATGGTGTAAAAAAATATGGAAGTAAAGAAATGGACATCGCGTCCAAATTAAGGCATTTTGAAAATTAATCTTCAAAACCGCTCACCTCAGTTTTTATTTCTTTTTGAAAAGTAAACTTATGATTGTTGCTCATCCTGATGATGAGTCTCTTTTTGCTGGAGCAGAGTTGATTGCAAATTGGAAAGATTATTTAGTAATTGCTATTGATAAAGGTGATGAACCAATTAGAAAAAAAGAGTTCCTAAATGCAATGAGTTTTATTGGTATTAATCAATTTGATATATGGGAAAACTATACAAAAGACAGTGGATATAGAACGAAAAGATTAAAAAAAAGGATCCTTAGCTTGCTAAAAGAAAATAATTTTAGAAAAATAGTTTCGCATGGTCCAAATGGTGAATATGGTCATTCTCGTCATATCGCTTGTCATAATTTACTTGTGGAAATATGTCCTGATATTCTTTGGTATTTCAGTAATAAAAAAAAAATAAGTAGTGATTTACTTAAGAAAAAAAAACAACTTTTAAAATTTTATTCTTCCCAAAAAGAAATTCTTAAATGGTATGATATAAGATTTGAGTCATTAGAAAAATATACATAATCGTTACAAATGGTAGTTAATTATTGTTACAAGATTTTTTTGAATCTAGCAAGAACATGCGTACCATATTTTTTAAAATTTTTTATTAAACTAAAACTATACAACTCAATTGCTATATTGTTGGTGATTTTGGTAAAAATAAATACGTTTTTTTGGTACAAAAAAAACCAAATTCAAAAAAAAAGAAAACCATACTTAAAAAATATCTTATCATTCGATAGAGTTATTTTTGATCGTGACATGGTTGAAGTTTTAAAAAGAACAGATCTTTATATTCAATTTTTTCATAATGAACATTATACCTTTTTAGCAGATGCCATTTTAGATAGTAAAATTAGAAATCAGATGGATTATTCTGGATCCTCTGATGAATCAAAATTATTATTTTATAACTTATTAAAACATATATTCAACAAGTTTCAATACTTGCTCAAATTTGATGTGATTTTAAATTCTAATTTTATATACTACCAAGATTTTGAATGGGCTAGATTATGTAAACACTTAAATTTTCCTTTTTTAACCTTATGTAAGGAAGTCCCTAATACAATTTCAAATGAACAAAAATGGATACAAGATTGGTATAATTTTAAATATTATGGCACCGCTATGGCAGTATATTCAGATTGGACTAAAACTGTCTTGAGAGATGAGTGTAATATTGGTAAAAAAGATAAATTTCAAGTAGTTGGTTGCCCTCGTACGGACCCTATTTTTGATATTTTTTCAAAAAACAAAAATATGGATAGAGCTCTTGTAGTTTTTTTTGATTTTATGGATCATCCAAAAAAAACCATGTGGAATGAGGCTATTAAGGCTTATGCCTTAATGGCAAAGGAGGCCAAATATCATAAAAAATATAAATTTTTGCTAAAAACAAAATATAAAGAGCATGAAATATTTATTAGGAATCATCTGAAAAGTAATAATATTGAATCAAAACAATTAATAATTAGTCATGATTTTGATATTTTAGACATAGCCAGGAGAGCAAAAGTTATTTGTGGATTTAGAACAACATCTCTAATAAAATTTATGAAAAGCGATTTACCAATTATTATTTTTAATTGGGGTGAAGCAAAAGATGAAGTTGAAGATAACCTTATCCCTCCTGAATTGGGAGATTCATGCATTCTTTGTGATGAATTAGAAAATTTCACTTTCTATATTGATAAAATTTTAAGAAGTAATAATTATGTTTCAAATTATAACCGTAAGCATCGTGAAATTTTAATTGAAAAAAATCTTTATAAAATTGATGGTAATCGATCAAAGGAATTTGAAAGTTTTGTATTAAATCATACATAATTTTTGTTATGTTGATAATAAAAGAAAATCCTATTCAGATTGGCAGCTATATGGCAGATTTAATAGCAAAAAATATTTATAAAAATCCAAATCTTGTCTTAGGTTTAGCTACAGGTAGTACTTTTATAAGGATTTATAATAAACTTTCCCAAAAACATATTAATGATAATTTAGATTTTTCACGAATTAAAACATTTAATCTAGATGAATATTTTCCTTTTGATCCAAGTCACAGTCATAGCTATCATTATTTTATGCATAGACACTTTTTTGATCATGTGAACCTAAAAGAGGAGAACATAAATCTTCTGAATGGCCTAACAAAAAACCCATCTAATCATTGTAAAAAATATGAAAATAAAATCAACGAAGTTGGGGGTATTGATTTACAATTATTAGGTATAGGTGTAAATGGACATATTGCTTTTTGCGAGCCCGGTTGTGATATAGACAGTTATACTAGCCTTGTCTCATTACGACAAAATACTCTTGATGAAAATTCAGATGGTAGATTTTTTAAAGATAATACTGAAGTACCTAAAACTGCTTTGACTATGGGAATACAAACTATTTTATCTTCAAAAAAAATAATTATAGTTGCTTTTGGTCAAAGAAAAAAATACGCTGTAAAAAAGGCAATCGAGGGGCCTGTAACTAATAAAATTCCCGCTTCACTTTTAAGAATGCATGATGATGTCACTTGGGTTTTGGATGAAGAAGCTTCTAGCATGCTAACTAAATAATATTAATGATTAATCTTTCTAAAATAGTTACCCGAAAAAATAAACTTTACTGTTACATAGAAGTACCTGATAGTCTAAAAAGATATTTCAATGAAAATATCTTTTTTGCAGAATATGAATTTAATCTAAAAAAAATTCCATATCAATTTTTAGTAATTCCTGTTATATCTAATCTAATTCAAATTGCATGGGCTGCAGGAGTAAATATAAAATTAGAAAAAGTAGATGGACGTTTCTTAGAATCACTAGGTGACATTAAAAAAGTTTTTAAATCCTGGTATCCCAAGTTATCTTTTAAAACTAATTTAGTTTATGAAAAAAAAATTGATTATCAGATAGGCGGTACTAATTCACTTCAGTTATATAGTGGAGGAATCGATACAACTGCTTCATATCTGAAAAATAAGGCAGATTATCCTAAGCTAATAGTAATTGATCTTGAACCTGCAGCAATTCATCCAGAAATTTTAGAAATTGCTAAGAATAGACATAATAAAGGTCATATAGTCCGTTCTAACTTATATTCATTGATTAATAGAGGAAACTTGGACAGAGATTTTGGACAATATATTGAGGGCTCTTGGTGGGGTGGATTTCAACATGGTATGGGTTTATTAGGTTTAGCTGCTCCGATTTCAATATACGAGAAAGCAAGAAAAATTATTATTGCAGCAACACATGATCAATCTTTGAAAATTCCTTGGGGTTCAGATCCTGAAATTGATAATAAGGTAAGTTGGGCAGATTTACATTGTCTACATGATGGATATGAGTACAGTAGGCAACAAAAAATATTTAATATTCGAGATAGTATTATAAAAAATAATGAATTTCCTTTGCTAATGGTCTGCAATTCTTATGCAAGAGAAAAAAACAAGTATAACTGTTCTAGATGTGCAAAATGCGCTCAGGCAATACTTGGTCTTTTAGTTGCTAGTATCGATCCGGGAAAATGCGGATTCAATGTAACAAAAAATACTTTTGATTGGATAAAAGAATCCTTAGAAAGTATGACATTCTTTGCTAGAAAATCAGATTATTGGACTTGGGAGGATATGCATAAAAATTTAAAAAAATACTATAGGGATTTAAGCTCTATTATTGAGGGTGATTTGCTTTTTTTAGATTGGTTTAAAAATATAGATTTAACTTACGATGACTATTTTAATAAAACCGCTGTAATGACAAATAGGCCTTCTTATAAATTAGTCAAAAAAGAGGATGATTATTTTTTAGTTGATTAATCATAAAAGGTTTAAATTTTAAAACTCTAATATTAAAACAATTAATAAAGGATTAAATATGTTAAGAGGTATTCCTTTAATTTTTAAAAAAAATAAATACTATGCAGATCTCAAACAAAGACTTCCTGAAAGTTTAAAACTCTTTCTGCAAGGTGATATAAATTCTCATAAGCAAAAACTTTTAAAAATGTCTGTTAATAATAAGCCTATACTTCCTGCTATGATAGGATTAGAATTGACAAATCATTGTAATGCAAAATGTACTTTTTGTACTCAGCCTGATATTATGGTTCGCAATAAAGATACAATGAAAATTGAAGTGATGGAAAGAGTTGTTGACCAAATCAAAAAGTATAATGTTCCTTCTGTTATGTTGGGTGGAATGGGCGAGCCATTTATGTGGAAAGCAATAATTAGTTTGATTAAAAAATTATCTGATTCGGGTGTTCATATATCAATAACTACAAATGGAAGTATGTTTCATAGGTACACACCAGAAGATATTATTGAATCAGGGCTTAATGAATTATTAATTAGTATGGATGCAATAGATACAAAGTGGTTGCACGAAACAAAGCCAGGTATCAAAAAAAGTGTATCAAAGATTGAAGAAGAAATAAAAAAAATATATGATTATAAAATAAAGAATAAGAAAAAATCTCCAAACATTGTACTAAAATATCAAATACTTGAAAACTCTAACTATATTTTAGATAAAGATAAAGAAAAAGAAATATTAGAATCTAAGGTGGGTAAAATATGCGATTCGGTTGATCTTCGTAAACAACATGATTGGTTAGGTGGAGCCCATGAAGGTGTCGGGAACCATACTCTGCCAAATGCTGGAATGGATAATATCTGCAACCAACTTGTCAGATCTATGGAAATTTCTTGGAATGGTGATGTGGGATTATGTTGTATGGACTACGATAATAAAGTTTTGCTAGGAAACATTATGGAAGAAGAAATACCAGATATATTTAATAAAAAGCCTATTCAAAAAGCACGAAAAATGTATGTTGATGGAAATATAAATAAACACGGGATGTGCTCTGGTTGTTATTCCTAATATAATATAATACATATTATCATGAAAAAAATATTCCACATAGGTGCTTGGAATAGGAATATAGGTGACTGGACTATGGGTTATAATACTCATAGATTGCTCGAAAAGCATGCAGAGCAAAGAGGAGTCCATTTATCATTTAATCTAATTGATAGTCAAAGAAGTGAATTTCATGATGCTTTAATTCAACAAATTAATGAAGAAGCAAGTTTACTCTTAATTGGCGGAGGTGGTATGATATTTAATAGGCCCGAAGATGAAAGTGCATCTGGATGGGCATTTAATATTTCTGAAGAAAGCCTTAAAAAGATTAAAGTCCCCATGTTTGTTTTTGCAATTGGATACAATAAATTTTATTTTGATAAGAATAAGTGGCCTGATTACATGGGGTCACACTTGAGAACTTTACAAGATTTATCTATTTACTTTAGTACAAGAGATTCTGGGTCAAAATATCAATTAGTTAATGAATTTAACTTAGATGAGGACAAGATAGATATTGTTCCTGATCCTGGGATGAGGTTGTTTGATAGATATATCAAAATTCCAAAAATTTCTGAAGCTGGTGATGGACCTTTGATTGGAATAAATTGGGCGGGAGATAGACCAGAAGAACGATTTAAGGAACCATGGGAAAAAACCAGAAAATATTTTATTGGTGAGTTAACAACAACTTTGAATAGGCTCATAGACGAATTAAATGCTCGTATATTATTTATTCCTCATCTAGAAGATCTTGATGTGGATTTTTTTAATGAATTAAAAGAAAATATATCAAGTCCCAACCTATTCTCTTTACATGAATTAATGAGACATTTTTATCCACCTGCCGGTGAAATTTTATATCATCATATACCTTTTTTTACCAATATATACAGACAGCTTGATTTAACAATTGGGATGAGAGGTCATAGTTGCATTTTTTCTTTTGGTGCAGGTACAAAATTCATACCTTTTGGGAGTCATAACAAAGTCAGGTATTTTATGGATGAGATTGGTGCGCCTGATTATTCAATAAAAATGATAGATCCTAAGATTGAAAATACAGATACAATATATGATACCATATCAACTTGCCTTAATGATAGTAAATATGACGATTTAATAATGAAGGAACAAGAATCACAATTTTCAAGACTTGATTCTGTTTCATTAAAAATATTAGATAGTATGATATGAGTCTAAAAAAAAAATTTAATCTAGAAGACCAAATATTTATTGTAACGGGGGGTCTTGGGTTGCTTGGCCAACAGCACGTTAGTGCTATTGCAGAATTTGGCGGACAAACTATAATTCTAGATAATAATCAAAATAAAGGACCAGAAATTTGCAAAAAAATCAAATCAGATTATAATTCTGACTGTTTATTTATCCATTGTGATATCACAGATGAAAAAAATCTATCAAAAGTAAAAGATGAAATAATTAAGAAATATAGAAAAATTGATGGTTTAATTAATAATGCAACTATAGATCCAAAGGTTGAATCAACGGGAAATAATAATTTTTCAAGATTTGAAAATTTTCAGTTAGATCAATGGGAAAAAGAAATAAACGTTGGACTCACAGGTGCAATGCTTTGTAGCAAAATATTCGGTACTGAAATGGCAAAAAATAATATGGGTGTTATTTTAAATATAGCTTCTGATCTAGCAGTGATTGCCCCAGACCAAAGAATTTATAGATTAGATGATATTAAAGAAGTTGATCAACCTGTTAAACCTGTTACATATTCCGTTATTAAACATGGCATTGTAGGATTAACAAAGTATTTGTCTACTTATTGGGCTGATAATAATATAAGAGTGAATTCTCTATCACCAGGAGGAGTGTATAATTCACAAAATGAAAATTTTGTGAAAAAGTTAACGAATCTGATACCAATGAATAGGATGGCTAATTTAGATGAGTATAAAGCTGCTATTATATTTTTGTTATCAGATGCGTCTTCTTATATGACTGGTCAAAATATAATTATGGACGGTGGGAGATCAGTCTGGTAGAAAAAGATGTAATTCTAATAACTGGTTTAGGGTCGATTGGGCAGAGACATGTTAGATGTTTAAGATCAGTTTATGGTGATAATATTGATATTCATGCACTAAGGAAAAGAAATCTAAATCATATTATTAGTGATGATTTGATGATGACCGAGGGTGACCCTTCTTTAGAATATAATCTAACTGTACATAAAGATTTAGAATCTTCGCTCAATTGTAGACCCAAAGCAGTTTTTATTACAAATCCGCCAGATTTGCATATTGCAACTGCAATTGAAGCCGCTAGAAAAGGTTGTAATATTTTTATTGAAAAACCTCTTTCTAATAGTTTAGAGAATGTTGATCAATTAATAAATATTGTAAACAATAATAATCTGATATGTAGAGTTGGTCAACAATTTAGATTTCATCCATTCACATCATTGATAAAAGATTATATTGATAATAATATTATTGGAGAAATATCATCAGCAGAATTCATTTTTAAAGAATACTTGCCTGGTATGCATCCTTACGAAGACTATAAACAAAGTCATGTTTCGCATAAAAAAAGAGGTGGAGGTGTTATTCTTAATCTTAATCACTATATTGACATTGTGTATTATTTTTTTGGATTTCCAGATGAAATTGTTTGTTTTGGGGGTACTAATGGGAATCTCAATATAGATGTGGAAGACACTGCCACTATAATATTTAATTATAAAAAAAATAATGGTAGACTAAATACAGTAACCATATTAATAGATTTTATTAAGCGTCCAAAACAGATGGACTGGACTATTACAGCAGATAACGGTTCAATATATGCAGATTTTACAACTAATACGTTGTGTTTAAATGATTACAATAATAACAAAATTAATCAAGTTAGTTCTTTAAAAAATTTTCCTAGAAATGATTTATTCATTAATGAACAAAAAGAATTTTTTAATTTGATTAATGCTAATAGTAAAAATAATAAACTTCCTGACCTTTCTGAATCAAAAAAGATTATAGGCTTGTTAATTAAAATTGTTGAATCTATGGAATCAAAGAAAATTATTAGTTTTTAACTATGACTTGAGTAAGTATATCATTATTAAAAGAAATAAGAATTTAAGAATAAAATGAAAAATCTATGGAATAGTAAAATTGCAAAATCATTTTCAGAAAATGATTTAAGCCTGCGTGTTTACTCATCAAGGCTACTTGGCAGAAACCCTGAATTAGTTCTCCATGGGGGTGGGAATACTTCGGTTAAAGGTCAGTATAAAAATATCTTTGGTGAAACAATAGAAACCCTATTTATAAAAGGTAGCGGCTGGGATTTAATTTCTATTGAAGAAGATGGTTTTGCCCCTGTAGACTTAAATCACCTAATCCGATTAGCACAGCTAAATAAATTAACAGATTCTCAGATGGTAGTGGAACAAAAGCTAGCCACGTTAAAGCCGTCTGCACCGAACCCTTCCGTGGAAGCAATTCTTCATGCTTTAATTCCCTATACATTTGTAGACCATACACATGCAGATGCAGTTTTATCCATCACAAATACACCCAATGGAAGAAAAATAATAAATGAAATCTATGGTAAAGATATATTAATCGTTCCCTATGTAATGCCCGGATTTATTTTGGCAAAAAAAATAGCAGATTTAACGAAAAATATTGACTGGAATACGCTCACTGGAATGATTTTACTCAATCATGGTGTATTTAGTTTTGGTCAGGATGCAAAAACAAGCTATGATAGGATGATTAAAATTGTTTCTAAAGCAGAAGAATATTTAAAAAATGAGAAGGTCTGGCGTAAGTATGAGAAATCAACTTCAAAACCGGATTTATTGTCCCTAGCCAATATCCGAAAAAAAGCTTCTGAAATGACTGGAAAAGCTTGTCTTGCATACTTGAATGATTCAGCTGAAGCAGTTGGCTTTTCTAAAATGGAAGCTGCAAAAAATTTATGTCTTAGTGGTACGTTAACTCCTGACCATGTTATTAGAACAAAACCCTTTGCATGGATTATCAAAAAGGATTTGGATGCATCTGCAAAAGATTTTATAAAACGGTATAACGCATATTTTCAAAAATATAAATCCAAAGGTATAACAAAATTAGATGATGGTCCAAAGTGGGCATTGTGGCCCGGATATGGGACAGTGTGTTTTGGAACATCAAAAAAACAGGCTCAAATTATTTCTGATATAAACAGGCATACATTGAGAGCCATGCAAACCTCATTTAATTTGGATAACTGGAAGCCAATTTTATTTCGTGATCTTTTCAATGTGGAATACTGGGAGCTAGAACAGGCAAAACTAAAAAAAGATAACCAACCACCTGATTTCCAAGGGAAAATAGCCTTAATAACCGGTGCCGCAAGTGGGATTGGGTATGCTTGTGCAAGAAAATTGTTAAAGAATGGTTGTGCCGTAGTTGGATTAGATAAAAACCGCAAGGTTACAAAATTATTCCATGAGTTTAATGATTATAAAGGGATTTACTGTGATCTCACAAAGATTTCTGGTATAAAAAAAGCAGTATCATCCTCTGTTAAAGAATTTGGTGGGATTGACATTCTTATCAGTAATGCTGGTATCTTTCCATCATCAGAAAACCTTGAAAGTATTGATGATAAAAAATGGAAACAGGATTTAGATATTAACTTAATTACTCATCATAGAATATTAAGAGAATGTATTCCATATCTTAAATTAGGTATTGATTCGACAATTATATTTATGGGATCTCGGAATGTAGGTGCTCCTGGACCTGGAGCCGGAACGTACACGATTGCAAAATCAGGTTTGACACAGATGTCCAGGCTTGCTGCAATCGAATTGTCAAAATACAATATTCGAGTTAACACAGTTCACCCAGATTGTGTGTATGATACGGATGTCTGGTCTGATACGATTCTAAAAACACGGGCAAAACAATATGGGCTATCGGTCAGTGAGTATAAGCGCAGGAATTTATTAAAAACTGATGTGTCATCTGAAGATGTTGCAGAGCTAGTGGCCTTTTTTGCCAGCGCCAAGAGTAGTAAAACTACCGGCGAACAGATATCAATCGATGGTGGAAACGATAGAATAATATGAAAACTTTAATTACACCTACACCCACAATAAAATGGAAGAATGGGCAGGTCAGGTTAATTGACCAAACCAAACTACCCTTAGAAGAAGACTATATTGAAACAGATGACTATCAGGTGGTATGTGATGCTATCTATCGTCTGGCCATTCGCGGTGCTCCCGCTATTGGTGTTGCCAGTGCCTATGCCTGTGTACTGGCTGCAAATAAGATTGAAAGTGATAATACAGATGGCTTCCTTAAGGAATTCTTAATAAAAACAGATGAAATTGGGGATACCCGTCCCACGGCAGTTAATCTCATGTGGGCCGTAAAACAGATGAAAGAAAAGGCTACTAGTTTTTCTGGAAATGTAGCTGACTTAAAAATAGCTTTATTGGATTTGGCCAATGAAATAAGAGATGATGATATTGACCGCTGCCATAATTTAGGTTTACATGGTGCAGAACTAATTCCAGATAATTCCAATGTAATGACAATTTGCAATACAGGCGGACTGGCTACCAGTGGGATTGGTACGGCTTTGGGGGTGATACAATACGCCCATGCTCAGGGAAAACACCTGAAAGTCCATATCTGTGAGACGCGGCCCCTGCTTCAGGGAGCGAGGTTGAATACCTGGGAATTAAAACGAACTAAAACGCCTTTCACGCTCATGACGGATAGCATGGCAGCTAGGACCATGGAAAAAGTTGTAATTGATGGCGTATTTGTAGGAGCTGATCGTATCGCATCTAATGGCGATACAGCCAATAAAATTGGTACCTACAGTCTGGCGGTGCTGGCCAAGCACCACAATGTCCCATTTTATGTAGTTGCACCATTATCTACTGTGGATTATGAGATTGAATCAGGTTCATACATACCCGTAGAAGAACGTTCTCCCGATGAAGTAACACGGATAAAGGGTGTGCAGTTCACCATTGAAAATATTGATGTTACTACACCAGCATTTGATGTTACACCTGCAGAACTCATTCATGGAATAATTACAGAAAAAGGCGTGGCTAAATATCCATATAAAGAGTCACTTGAAGAGCAGCGGAATGCAAAGTGATTTAAAAATAGGTATTATTGGCGGGTCTGGTATGGAAGATCCAGGCTTTATTTCTAATTTTAATTCGAAAGATGTCTCAACGCCCTATGGTAATCCCAGTTCTCAATTAATCCTGGGTTCGATAGCAGATATTCCAGTCGTTATACTTTCCCGCCATGGGCCGGGGCATTCAATTAATCCTACGAATGTCAATTATCAGGCCAATATTTCAGCATTAAAGGAAGAAGGCTGCACCCATATTCTTGCCGCGACTGCCTGTGGTTCACTTAGGGAGCGCATTGCTCCCGGACATTTTGTTTTTCCAGATCAATTCATTGATCGTACCACCAAGCGTATCACTACCTTTTTTGATGGATCAGATGTTCGGCATGTATCTATGGGAGAACCTTTTAATGGTGGGATGCGAAGTTGTCTGGTAGAAGCCTGTAAATCCTTAGGGTTTAAACACCATAATGGGGGTACAGTTATTACCATTGAGGGACCCAGGTTCAGCACCAAGGCTGAAAGTATGATGTTTCGTTCATGGGGCTGTGATATTATCAATATGTCAACAGTTCCTGAGATTGTCCTGGCTCGAGAATTAGATTTACAATACCAGAGCATAGCTATGAGCACAGATTACGATTGCTGGCATGAAAGTGAAGAAGAAGTAACTATGGAAAAGATTTATGCTGTTATGGAAAAAAATGTAAAAAATGTAAAAAAATTAATTGAGCAGGTTATTCCGTTGATCAATAAACAAACTGGAAAGGAGAACTAAATGGATATTGACAAGATTAAAAACAGTATTCGGAATGTGCCTGATTTCCCAAAACCAGGAATTCAGTTTAAGGATATAACAACCTTACTCCAGAATCAGGATGCTTTTAAAGAAACTATAGAAGCCTTTTTTGATGCATTTAAAGACGAAAAAATAGATGTAATTGTTGGCATTGAAAGCAGGGGTTTTATTTTTGCTGCACCTTTAGCTTTGAAATTAGGTTGTCGATTTGTATTGGTCCGAAAGCCGGGGAAATTGCCCAGTGAAACCATCGCAGAAGAATATGAACTGGAATATGGCACCGATGTCATAGAAATACATACGGATGCCATTAGTAAAGGTGACAGAGTATTAATTGTTGATGACCTTCTGGCAACAGGAGGCACCGCTAAAGCTACGGGTAATTTAGTCAATAAATTAGATGGAGAAATTGTGAGTTATGCTTTTTTAATTGAACTTATTGAATTAGATGGTAAGTCAACTTTAAATAGTGGACCTTTATTTTCATTAATAAAATATTAATCTTTAAGAATTAAGTAAATATTCCTATAATAGGCATTCATGTTGATTCCTTCACTTAGAGTTATGTGAATACAGAAATTTATAGTTGCACTAATCAAATGTAGCATATTCACATCGGTATATATTAATAAAACAACTAAAATATTTATTGGGTGAATAGTTTAATGGGCACTAAACAACCAAAAGTTTTAATTTTAAGTCAATTATTTTACCCCGAGCTAGTTTCTACGGGTCAGACACTAACTGAATTAGCAGAAGAACTTGTCAAACAAGGTATACAAGTTGATGTGATTTGTGGGCAAAGCACCCAAGTTGATAATATTACTCGTATTCCTACCAGATTAAAATATAAAAAGATTACTATCAATAGAATCTGGTCTACTAGGTTATCAAAATTGAATTTGTTATACAAAATGATAAATCAATTAACATATACCATTTCATTAATTCAATGCTTGATAAAAGATAGAAGTAAAAAAGTAATATTGGTATTTACAAATCCATCTTTTGCAGCTTTTGTAGTAGCGTTATTAAGAAAATTTGGAGGTAGTCCTTATATCTTTACAATCTATGATGTTCATCCAGATGCTGCATTTAAAATGGATTTGATAAAAAAAGATAATATTTTAGTGAAGTTATGGGATTATTTTAACCGATTTGTATTTAAGTATTCATCTGGAGTAGTTGTTCTTGGAAGGTGCATGTATGAAAAAATGATTTCCCCAAGGAAAATGGGATCGTCAAAAATAAATAAATTACATATTATAAATATTTGGAGTGATGACCGACTAATTAAAGCAATCCCACCAAGTAAAAATAGATTGATATCTGAATGGGGCTTAACCAATAAATTTGTTGTTGGATATTCAGGAAATTTTGGAAGATTTCATGATCTAGAAACAATAATGAAAGCAGTTAAAGGTTTAAAAGATTATAGACAAATTAATTTTTCATTTATTGGGGAAGGTTATAAAAAAAAATGGTGCATAGATTATGCAGAAAAGTGGCAATTAAAAAATTGTCACTTTCACACATATGTTGATAGAAAAGATTTAGCATTATCACATAGTTTGATGGATATCGGACTTGTGTCGCTATCTTTAGGGCAAGAAGGTTTATCGGTCCCCTCAAAAATGTATGGCATTCTAGCTTCTGAAACACCAGTTATTGCAGTAATGAGTAATAACAGCGAAACTTCTAAAATGATTGAAGAAAATAAATGTGGAATTTCAGTTAAACCAGGCGACCATGAAATGTTGATTGAAAAAATATTATTTATTTATAATAATGAGGCCCTAAAAATTCAAATGGGTAAGAATGGAAGAAAAGCTATTGATTCAGTATATAACGTAAGAAATGCTTCTAATAAATATGTACAATTAATTAAAATGATTTCAAATCAAGATGCATTATTAATAAATAACTTAAATGAATAAATTAGAATTAGAATCTCGGAGTGCAATTATTTTTGGAGGTTCTGGATTTATAGGTTCTCATCTCATCCAATTACTCGTAGAAAAAACCAAATGGGATATCTATAATTTCTCTCTTTCTGATAATATTCTTCTATCAGGAAACTATTATTTCATACCTTGTGATGCTTCAAAAAAAATAGTTAGTAATCAAAATTTTAAGAATCCTGTAATTTTTTGTTTGGCTGCTCATTTCAAAAAACAATCAAAAAATACGGAAGATTATTATAAAATAAATACTAACATTGCAAAAAATGTATGTAATTATGCAAGAGAGAAAAGGATAAAGGAAATAGTATTTCTAAGTACATCTGAATGCTATGGTGTTTCTGAGGATAGAAAAGATGAGAATACGCAACCACAACCTAATACTCCATATGGTATATCAAAATTGATTTCAGAAAATTTATTTGAAACATGGCAAAATGAAACTTCATCAAGAAAATTAATTATTTTAAGACCTGGGGTAGTATTTGGTATGCATGAAAGAGGGAATCTATCCAATCTTTTCAAATTCTTAAATAGATTTCCATTAATTTTGCCCTTAAGAAAAAACTTGATTAAATCTGTAATATATGTCAAAGATTTGACCGCAATTATGCTAGATATGGTTATAAAACAAAAAAAAGGGGTATCAATTTTTAATATAGCAATATCTCCAAATCCAACTCTTAAACAAATAAGTGATGAAATCTGTAATATTACCCATATCCTAAAGCCAAGAATTTCAATTAATATTAATCTAATAATTTTTTTTGTAATAATTATTAAATCAATTCAAAATATCGCAAAGAAAAAAATATTTAATTATGATATTCCTATTGTAAAAAAATTAAATACATCTACTGATATAGATAACTCTTATTTAATATCATCAGATTATAAGCCACAATACACATTGAAAGAAGCTATCGATGACTGGTACCAAGATTGTGGTAAAAAGGGATTATTTTGATGAGCATTCTTTTATGAAATACGCCATTTTATCAATGGATATCGAGGACTGGTATCATTTGGATTATTTCAATCAAGATGATTGTGATAAAAATTACTCGATGTTGGATGGGATAGATGTATTTAGACAGATTTTGTCATCTTATAATATTAAAGGGAATTTTTTTGTTGTGGGTGAACTAGCTCGCTCTTACAAAAATTTGATTAACGAATTAATATTAGATTGCCATGATATCGGTTATCATAGTTGGAGCCATATCCGACCTTTGACTCTCTCAACAAGTGACTACTATGAGAGTTTAGTCAATTCAAAAAAAGATTTTGAAAATATTATTGGAAAACAGGTTTTAGGTTATCGTGCACCTTGTTTTAGTATGGATAGGGAAAGACTTAATATTGTTAAAGATGTTAATTTTAGATTTGATTCAAGTTTAATATCTTTTTCAAAACACTCTTTGTATGGAAATATTAATATGGATGGATTTGATATGATCTCTCCAAATATTTATTTGATGGATGAGTTCATTGAATTTGAGGTGAGTACGCATAATGTTTTTGGTAAAAATATTCCTGTTTCTGGTGGCGGATATTTAAGGATTTTTCCTTGGCAAGTAATGAGCCAATTAGTAAGGCAATACCTTAGAGAAAATGAATTATATACTATGTATATTCACCCATTTGAACTCTCAAGAAAAAATAATCCAAAATTTCCAAAATCAACACAATGGTATAACAAAATCCGATTTAAATATGGTCGTCATAATACTATTAAGAAATTAGACTTATTAATAAAATTAATACTAGATGAAGGTTATTCGATAATTACTTTTACTGAATTAATAAAAATAATATCAAAAAATAAAACGTAGACTTATAATTGATTTCTATAATTATTGCATTTTTTCTAATATTATTCATCAGTCCCATTATTTTTTTGGTTGCAGTAATAATTTTTATAGATGATGGATTTCCAATCCTATTTAAGCAAAAAAGAATAGGTTTAAACAATGCTCATTTTTGGATTTATAAATTCAGAACCATGAAAAAGGATGCGCCTGATATTGCAACTCACTTAGTAAAAGATGGTACTCCTTTATATACATCTATTGGCCCATTCTTAAGAAAATGCAGTTTTGATGAATTACCCCAATTGTTAAATATTATGAAAGGGGATATGAAATTTATTGGTCCACGCCCAGCATTGTATAATCAGGATGATTTGATTGCACTACGAACTCAGGTTGGTGTTCATTCGTTAATGCCGGGTTTGACGGGGTGGGCTCAAGTGAATGGGCGTGATGAATTGAGTATTCCGGATAAAGTAAATATGGATAAATATTATTTAAAGAATAAATCATTATGGCTAAATATTAAAATATTATTTATGACTGTTGTCAAGGTTTTCAAGACAGAAGGCGTATCTAACTAGATAAAGGGTAAGTTATTTTCATTTTAAAGCTCCGAAAGGAGTTTTTATTATATATAAATGCTACGATTTATGGAGTGATATCAGACTAATGTTTAATGACTGATTAATTAAATTTTATATAGTTCTGTAATTTTAATTATGTAATTTTAATTTATGAGCGGAAAAAATAATGAATAATAGAAATCTTAAACTTATGTTCATGGATGCCTTAGCCTCCATGGCAATGTTATATTTGACTTTCTTAATTAGGTTTGACTTTTCTATACCCACAAATTTCTTAGAGATATTCTTTGATTGGCTTCCCTGGTTTATGTCATTTCAAATTAGTGTATTTTATTTTGCAGGTTTGTATGCACGAATGTGGCGCTACACTAGTTTATTTGATCTTTATGCAATTCTATTTTCTGTAACAATAGTTTCTGCGATTTCAGTTATCTTTGTTCTTATTTCTTCTGGATTGGATGGATATCCTAAATCTGTTTTATTAATGTATTATATACTAAATGCGCTCGCTACAGTTACCATAAGATTGATTGTCAGAGTTTACTACACTCATTACCATCAGGACTCCATACTGCAAAATCCAAAACCTAAAAAAATAATATTGCTTATTGGTGCAGGTAAGACAGGTGAAAAGATCGCTAGAGAGATAATGACCACATCAAGGCATCAATATACTATTGCTGGTTTCGTTGATGATAATGTGGAAAAACATGGTGCACTCCTACATGGGAAACAAATATTTTGCAGTATTGGGGATTTGCCAAATTTAAAGATTCATTATGATGAATTATTGATTACTGCCCCAACTGCATCAGGCGATCAGATAAGACGAATTGTGGATATATGTAAACAAACAGGAAAAAGATACAAGACGGTCCCGGCTATTAATGAGATTATCGATGGTGAAATTTCAATGGCCGCTGTTCGAGATGTTTCCTATTCAGATCTTTTAGGAAGAGAAGAAGTAAAACTTGATATGAATTCTATTGAAGGTATTCTTAAAGGGAAGAGAGTTCTTATTACTGGAGCTGGGGGTTCTATTGGTTCTGAACTTGTCAAGCAATGTTTATCCTTCAATCCAGTAGAGATTATCTGTTTGGATACAAGTGAGGAAAATATTTACAAATTAGATCAGTTTTTTAATAAAGTACAATCAAAGACAATATTAAAGACCGTACTGGCATCTGTAAATTCCAGAACTGAATGTGATAAAGTATTTTCTGAAAATCGTCCACATGTCGTTTTTCATGCAGCGGCCTACAAACACGTCCCAATTCAAGAGTTACATCCTTGGACCGCTGTAAATACAAATATTGGTGGGACGTTGAATATAGTACAACTCTCAGATAAATATTTTGTGGATAAATTTGTATTGGTATCAACTGATAAGGCTGTGAATCCTGTTAATGTCATGGGTGCAACGAAAAGGGCTTCTGAAAAATTGATACAATCATA
>MDTE01072198.1_pt1 | contig 26846 bp, 24 predicted proteins | sample 811231 | NCBI WGS metagenome assembly MDTE01 (sample SAMN05326651, study PRJNA326480) | marine metagenome | isolation source: seawater | place: Indian Ocean: Red Sea | collected 2010
AAAATAAGATAACTTTTGATTTAGATGAAATTTTTAAAATTAATTAAAAATTCAAAGGGAGGTAATAATGAATTAAGATACTTTAGTTTGGGAATTTTTTTCCTTCCATCAGCTCCATTAATTTCATCGATAATACTTTTATTAACTGCAATATCAACATCTTTAAAGAAAAAAAATTACTTTAGGGATAATTGGAATTTACCATTTATATTAAGCACTTTTTTAATGATCTTTAGTTGTATTGCTAATTCAATTTTTAGAGAAGAAATTTATAAAAATTTCTATAGTTTAGAACTAATTTGGATAGGCCTATTTAATTGGATTCCATATTTCTGGGTTTTTTGGATATTTCAAAATTTTTCTTCGAATCATATTCAAAGACGAAAAATTTGTTTTCTTTTGCTAAGTGGAAGTATTCCAGTATTAATTAGCGGAATGCTCCAATACTTTTTTAAGTTGCACGGACCATTTGAATTTATAGGTGGTTTAGTTACCTGGTACTCCAGAAAAATTGATTTTGGGGATGGAATGACAGGCTTATTCAATAATGCAAATTATTTAGGTATGTGGCTTAATATCTTGTGGCCTTTTTCTTTAATGTTTTTCTTAGAAAATCGTAAAAACCCGAAAAAAAGCTTAGCAACATTAACAATATTAATTTTAGTACTATGTTGCACTGTACTTACTTTTTCAAGAAATGCTTGGTTGGGGTTAATAATAGGAACAATTTTACTTTTAGGTAAAAAAAGTCTTCGATGGGTGCTGCCTTTAATACTGATAGCAAGCTTTCCTATCTTGATGGGATTAGGTTTATTCCCTAATCCAAACATAACAGAGTTAGGACAAAACATTGTTCCTAATACAGTTCTACATCAATTTATAGATATTAATTTAGATAATTTATCCGCTTTACCTAGAATACAAATATGGAATGAATCAATTAACTTAATATCGCAAAAACCATTTTTAGGATGGGGTTCAGCATCATTTCCCGTATTATTTGGCATTAAGAATAACTCAATATTTTTTGGACACACCCACAACCTCCCATTAGAAATTTCTCTAAGTTTTGGGATTCCTGCTGCACTAATTTTAATAACATCAATTATTCTCATACTAAACAAGTCAAAAATAAAAATTTTCTCTTCAAATGATACTAATGAAATTCCTTTTGATAAAGCATGCTTTGTATCAACCTTTTTAATATTCTTCTCTCACATGTTTGATATTCAATATTTTGACATAAGAATAGGATTAACTTTTTGGATTTTATTAGGGGCATTAAAAAATATTTTTAAAACTCCGCAAAGCATTTAAAATTAAATTTCTACTCTATCTTCCATAATTGTCTTTAAATCTAACAATATCATCTTCTCCTAAATAATCACCACTTTGAATTTCAATTAAAATTAGTGGAACATTCCCATTATTAGAAAGTCTGTGTTTTGAACCTTTTGGAATATAAGTACTTTGATTCTCGTTTAAAGAAAATTTTCTTTCATTAATTTCTACGAGAGCGCTTCCTTTAACTACTACCCAATGTTCAGATCTTTGTTTATGTAATTGGAGTGATAAAGAAGCACCTACTTCCACCACTATTTTTTTTACTTTCCAATTATCCTCTTCCGCGAGCTTTAGATAATTTCCCCATGGTCTAAATCCTCTTTTATGTTCACTTCCTTCAACATAATTATTCTTATTTAATTTTCTAGTAATATTCTTTACCTCTTGATCTAGTTGTTTATTCGATATCAATATTGCATCATTAGTTTCTATAATCGTAAGATTATCAATTCCTAAGCCCACTACTAATCTTTCATTACTTCTTATATAGGAATCTTTTACATCACTAAGCATTACCCTACCTAGAGAAACATTATTATTTTTATCTTTTTCTTCAAGTTCCCATAATGCTCTCCAACTTCCAATATCACTCCAACCGATATCACATGGTATAACCAGAGAAGATTCTGTCTTTTCCATCACTGCTACATCTATAGAAATATTTTGACATTTACTGAATTCCTCTTTATCTAATCTTGTAAAAGATAAGTCTCTTTTACTTTTTTTTAATGCTTCTGAACAACACTTAATAAGTTCAGGATTATATTTCTCTATTTCATCGATTATTGCTTTTGTTTTAAACATAAACATTCCACTATTCCAAAGATACATGCCATTAGAAACCAATTCTGCAGCTTTTTTCTTATCTGGCTTTTCTAAAAAACTTCTAATTAGATATCCTTCATTTGAATTGATATTAAATTTTTCAGCGACCTCAATATAGCCAAAGCCAGTTTCAGGTTTAGTAGGGACAATTCCAAAAGTCACTAGAAGCCCTTTATTCGAATAATTATTAGCAGTTCTTAAACATTCGAAAAATTTAGCTTCATCTTTAATATCATGGTCTGCCGACAAAACCAGTAAATTTTTTTCAGGATGATTAATTTCAATATTTAAAGCCGCAATTGCAATTGCTGGAGCTGTATTTTTTCCACAAGGCTCTAAAATTATTGAATCCGGATCTACATCTACCTCTTTTAATTGATTGAGAACAATAAAGCGATGTTCCTCATTGCAAATTAAAACAGGTTTTTCAATATCCTCAAATTTTGTTATTCGCTTAATTGTGTTTTGAAGTAAGGAATTCTTTGTACCTTTTTTTACTGCTAAAAATTGTTTTGGGAAACTTTCTCTAGACATAGGCCACAGCCTTGATCCAGTTCCCCCACACATAATTACAGGAACAATATTACCCATTCTTATTTTTACTTATTACCCTATACCAATTATAAGCTGATTCAATAATTGTCTTCAAGTCTGAATACTCTGGGACCCAGCTTAATTCTTTAAAAGCTTTTTCAGCTGAAGCGAATAGAACAGGCGGATCACCCTCTCTTCTGTCACAAATTTTAATTTGAATTTTAGCCTTAGCTATTTCTTCTACTTCTCTAATAATTTGCTTTACAGAATAACCTTCACCAGTTCCTAAATTATATATGAAATGACCTCTATTTTTTAGAACTTTTTCTAGACCTTTGACATGTGCTTCGGCGAGATCAACAACATGTACATAATCCCTAATACAAGTACCATCTATTGTTGGATAATCATCACCAAACAAATTCAATAATTTATTTTTATTTTGTGCGGCCTCTATGGCCAATGGTATCAAATGTGTTTCAGGTTCATGATGTTCACCCATTCTCTGAAATAAATCTGCTCCTGCGGCATTGAAATATCGAAATATTACACTAGGAAGTTGGTTGGCTAGCCATAAATCTTTAAGCATTTCTTCTATTATCAGTTTCGTTTTACCATATGGATGAATGGGCTTTTGGGGATGATCCTCATTAAGAGGCAAATTTTCAGGAATTCCATAAGTTGCACATGAACTTGAGAAGATAATTGGAATTCTAATTTCTTTTTTTGAACTTCTTCTTTCCTGTTCTCTCATTACACATTGCAAGAGATTGAATGATTCAATAACGTTGTTTTGATAATACTTTATTGGATCTTTTACACTCTCACCAACATAGGTAAATGCGGCAAAATGCATTATAGCCTCTACTTCTTCTCCCTTACACAAAGGATGAGTTCCCTTAAGAATATTATCTAAAAGTTCTTTGTCCCCAACACTTCCAACAATAAGTGGTACCTTCAGAATATTTTCTACAATTTCACGATGTCCAAAAACCAAATTATCCAAAACTATTACATCATGGCCATGCTTATTTAAAGAATCTACAGCATGTGACCCTATATACCCAGCACCGCCAGTAACAAGAACTTTAACCATGAATTTTATTTTTGAAAAGGATCATATTAAGGAGATTCAGAATAATATTTTATGTACCAATCTGTAAATCTTTTTATTCCTTGCTCTATTTTTGTTTTTGGATGATATCCTATCCATTTAGACAACTTATCTATTTCAGCAAAAGTAGAAGTTAAATCTCCAGGTTGAGAAGACATAAAATTCTTTATAGCTTTTTTCTGAAGATTCTTTTCTAAAAGTTCAATAAAATAATTTAGTGAAATTGGTTTATTATTTCCAATATTAAAAATTCTGTATGGTGCAGAAGAAAAAGAAGAAGAGTTCTGAGAGCCATCAAACTGTTCATCACGAGTAGGTATTTTGTGACAGCATCTTGAAATCGCTTCAATAACATCGTCAATAAATGTAAAGTCTCTACTCATTTCGCCATAATTAAAAACATCTATTGGCTTTTTATCAAGAATTGCCCTCGCAAATATCATTGGCGCCATATCTGGTCTTCCCCAAGGACCATAAACAGTAAAAAACCTTAATCCAGTACAAGGCAGATTATATAAATGACTATAAGAATGAGCCATTAGTTCATTAGATTTTTTTGTAGCCGCGTATAAACTTGCAGGATGACTAGCATTTTGATCTTCATCAAAAGGTAAAGTTGAATTTAATCCATACACAGAACTACTAGATGCATATATAAGATGCTTTATATTAAAATCCTTACAAAACTCTAAAATATTAGAAAATCCTACAATATTGCTTTTTATATAAGAGCTTGGATTCTGAAGGGAGTATCTTACTCCTGCTTGTGCTGCGAGGTTGATTACAATATCAAAATTATAGTTATTAAATATTTGCCTTAATTTTTCATTATCTTCTAATGAAACTTTATAAAAACGAAAAGTTTCTGATTTTTTTTTCTCTGCTTCTATAAATTTCAAACGATCCTTCTTTAGAGAGATACTATAGTAATCATTAATATTATCTAGCCCTACAACAAGGTTTTCTTCGGAAATTAATTTTTTTGCTAGGTGACAACCAATAAAACCTGCTACTCCAGTAATTAAAATTCTGCATTTATAATTTTTCATTATTAAAGATTATGTCTGTAAATTATTTTGAAAATATCCAAATGATTTTTTTTGACCCTTTTCAGTAAGATTGTTAATCTTTCTGTACTCTTTTATAACCATCTCAATACCCGATCTCAGATCAATTCTATTGTGCCAGCCTAATTTATTAATTCTATTTACATCCAATAGTTTTTTAGGTGTTCCATTTGGTTTAGTTTTATCCCATATTATTTTACCCTCAAATCCAGTTAATTCAGCAATCAATTTTGCTAAATCTTTAATGGCTATATCTTTACCTGTTCCAACGTTTAAATGATAAAGAATTTTTCCATTATTTTCTTTAGGCGAATTTTCAGATTTTGGATGCCAATTTTGCAAAAGAAAAACCACTGCAGAAGCCAGGTCATCAACATGCATAAATTCTCTAAGTGGTTCGCCATTCCCCCAACAAACAACAGTCTTATCATTTCTATCAACAGCTTCACAGAATTTCTTTATTAATGATGCCATTACATGACTATTGTTTGAATCATAATTATCATTTGGTCCAAATAAGTTTGTTGGCATTAAACAAATAGCATCAAAACCATATTGGATATTTAACGCTTGGCAAAGTTTTATCCCTGCAATTTTCGCAATTGCATAACAATCATTCGTAATTTCAAGTTTACCATCTAGTAAATACTCTTCTTTAATAGGTTGTTTTGCAAATTTAGGATAAATACAACTACTTCCAAGGAAGACTAATCTTTTTACATTATTGTGCCATGACGCTTCAATAATATTATTTTGAATTTTTAAGTTCTCTAAAATAAAATCTGCAGGCTGACTTGCATTTGCGAATATTCCTCCTACTTTGGCAGCAGCAATTATAACTACAGTTGGCTTATTTTTACTAAACCAATTGTTCACCTCTTCAGGATTTAGAAGATTCAATTCTTTCCTGGTTGGTGTTAAGATGCAACCATTATTTTTTGCTAACCCATATCCTTCTTTAATCAATTTTTTATAAATAGAACTACCTGCCATTCCAGCTGCACCAGCAACAAAAATTCTTTCGCTCAAAGTAATTTTATTTAAGTTCATTCTCACTAAATTTATTTAATATTTGGTGGCGATTCCTTTGAACCGTATACATTAAAACCCTTTTTCTTAAGGAGAGAATCCCTTTCTGCTTCTTGTAAATCATGCTCAATCATTTCAAATATCAATTCTTCTAAAGAAGTTGTTGGCGCCCAATTTAGCTTTGAAAGAGCTTTTTTAGAATCACCCAAAAGAATCTCTACCTCTGCAGGTCTAAAATATCTTGGATCAATTCTTATAACAATTTCACCTGTATCCATTCTCTTACCAACTTCACTGACTCCTTCCCCTTCCCATTTAATACCATCTCCTTCATTATCTCCAGCCCAGCCTAATTTTTTTGCGCATATCTCAATAAATTTTCGAACTGTTTCTGTCCGTCCTGTTGCTATTACAAAATCCTCTGGTTTTTCTTGTTGCAGCATTAGCCACTGCATAGTTACATAATCTTTAGCATGTCCCCAATCCCTCTTAGCGTCCAAATTTCCTAAATAAATACAAGATTCAAGTCCATGTTGGATCCTCGCAAGACCTCTTGTGATTTTTCTAGTTACAAATGTTTCTCCTCGCCTAGGACTTTCATGATTGAATAAGATTCCATTACAGGCAAACATTCCATATGACTCTCTATAATTCACTGTTATCCAAAATGCATATAATTTTGCCACCCCATAAGGACTTCGTGGATAAAAAGGAGTCAGCTCAGTTTGAGGAGTTTCAAGGACCTTTCCGTATAATTCACTGGTACTTGCCTGGTATATCTTAGTTTTTGTAGTCATACCAAGAATTCTTACAGCCTCTAGGATTCTTAGAGTGCCTAAGGCATCACTATTAGCTGTATATTCTGGACTTTCAAAGCTTACAGCAACATGACTTTGTGCTCCAAGATTATAAATCTCATCAGGTTTTATTTTTTGAATAATATTTATGAGATTTGTACTGTCAGTAAGATCACCATAATGCAGAATAAATTTCGGGTTTGATTCATGAGGATCTTGATATAGGTGATCTATTCTCGAGGTATTAAAACTACTTGATCTTCTTTTTAATCCATGTACTTCATATCCCTTTTCAAGAAGAAACTCACTTAAGTAACTACCATCTTGACCTGTGACACCTGTAATTAATGCAACTTTTAATTTGTTCATTTACTCATTTCTAAATCTAGGCATTCTTTAAAGTATTTAATTGTTCTATCTAATCCCTCATTTATTTCAACAGTAGGTTCCCAATTAAGTTTATTTCTAGCCAAGTCAATAACAGGTCTCCTCTGCAGAGGGTCGTCCTGTGGTAGTGGTTTATGAATAATTTTTAAATTGGAATCAATTTTATTTATAACTAAATCAGCTAATTCTTTAATGGTAAATTCATTTGGATTTCCTATGTTTATGGGTCCTGCCTCTTTTGAGTACATTAATTTCATCATCCCTGAGATCAAATCATCTACATAGCAAAATGATCTAGTTTGCAAACCGTCTCCATAAATAGTAAGCTTCTCACCTTTAATTGCCTGACATATAAAATTACTAACTACTCTTCCATCATTTGGTAGCATTCTCGGACCATAAGTATTAAAAATTCTCATGACTTTTATATCTACATCATGCATTCTTTGATAGTCAAAACACAAAGTTTCAGCTATTCTTTTTCCCTCGTCGTAACAACTTCTAATCCCAATAGGATTTACACTTCCTCTATACTCCTCAGATTGTGGATGTACTTCTGGATCTCCATATACTTCGCTTGTGCTAGCAAGTAATAATGATGCACCTGTCCTTTTTGCTAAACCGAGCATGTTAATAGTACCCAAAAAACTTGTTTTAGCAGTTTTGATTGGATTGTTTTGATAATGCACGGGAGATGCAGGACATGCAAGATGCCAAATCTTATCAACCTCTAAATTAATGTTGTCGGTTACGTCATGCCTAATTAACTCAAAATTTTCATTATCAATCCAATTAAAGATATTGTTTTTTTTCCCTGTATAATAATTATCTAGACAAATAACTTCTTCACCTGACTCCATTAATTTATCTACTAAGTGAGAGCCTAAAAAACCTGCTCCTCCTGTCACAAGATTTCTCATATTTAAAGTTCGTAATAAGAACAGACAACTCAATATTAATTCATAAGGCGATAATAATAACGTCTAAAATTTATAATATTAATACCTAGAAACTTAGCGAGTCTGAAGATTTCTTAATTTACGATAACCCCTGCTATAAATCTAGATTTCAATCATATATAATCGATTAGTCTAAAGAGGCAAAGTGCAAAAAACTTTACAAATAAAAAACATCTGCTGCATAGGAGCAGGATATGTTGGTGGGCCAACAATGTCAGTGATTGCAAAGAATTGTCCGGAAATAAAAATTACTGTAGTTGACATCAATAAAAAAAGAATTAATTCATGGAATGATAATAATCTCGATAACCTACCGATTTATGAACCTGGTCTTAAAAAAATAATTAAAGAATGTAGAGGTAAGAATTTACACTTTTCTTGTGATGTAGATTCTGCTATTAAGCAAGCTGATATGATCTTTTTATCAGTAAATACTCCTACAAAATCAAGAGGAATCGGTGCAGGACAGGCTAGTGATCTAAAGTGGATAGAAGCTTCTGCAAGAAAAGTTGCAGAAGCTGCTAGAGGTACTACTATTGTTGTTGAAAAAAGTACTCTGCCTGTAAAAACAGCCGAAACTATTAAGATAATTTTAGACTCTTCTCAAGAGGATAATAAATTTAAAAATTCTGACAAAAAAAAGTTTCATGTTCTCTCTAATCCAGAATTTTTAGCAGAAGGTACAGCAATAAATGATCTCCAATATCCGGATAGAGTGTTAATTGGTGGAGATAATCAAAACGCAATTGAAGCACTTGAAAGTATTTACCTTTTTTGGGTTGAAAAAGACAAGATCATAAAAACTAATCTCTGGAGCTCAGAATTATCTAAGCTAACAGCTAATGCATTTCTTGCACAAAGGATAAGCTCTATTAATTCAATTTCTGCATTGTGTGAAGAAACAGGAGCAGATGTTCAAGAAGTAGCCAAGGCTATTGGAATGGATAAAAGAATAGGGTCAAGTTTTCTCAAATCTGGGCCAGGATTTGGGGGGAGTTGCTTCAAAAAAGATATATTAAATCTAATTTACTTATCCAATTATTATGGCCTAAAAGAAGTTGGAAACTACTGGGAAAAAGTTTTAGAATTAAACGAATGGCAACAATCAAGAATTTCTCATATTATTACGAAGAAATTATTCGGAAATTTATTTGATAAAAAGATTTCAATTTTAGGATTTTCTTTTAAAGCAGATACTAATGACGTAAGAGAATCACCTGCCATAAAAGTTTGCAAAGATTTACTAGAAGAAGGGGCAGTTTTATCAATATTTGATCCTAAAGTTGAATCATCTCAAATTTTTGAATCGCTATCTAATGGGGATCATGAAAACAAAAATATAATAATTTCAAAAACAATTCAGGACTCGACTTTAGAAGCAGACGCTATTGTAATACTAACTGAATGGCAAATTTTTTACGAATTAGAGTGGCCAGAGATTAGTAAAAAAATGCGTAAACCTTCTTGGGTATTTGATACAAGAGGCATAATTAATGTAGAAAAATTAAAAAAACTTGGAATCAATGTTTGGAGAGTTGGATTTTCTAATGAAAATTAAATTAAAGATTTTTAGTTTAATCAATAAGAATATTTGTTAAAAATACCTTCAAGATAACAGTATTTACTACTTCTGCTTAATTATATTAATAAAGAAAATTTTCATTTCATGGGTTTTGCAATAATTACTGGTCATCTTGGGGTAGTTGGTTCGTCTGTATCCAAGATACTCAAAGAGAAAACAAATTTAACCATAGTTGGAATAGATTGTGATTTAAGATCAAAACTATTTTCAGAAGTGGAGCCTCTAAATGAATCTAAGTGGTCACAAAGAGAAAAAGAAATTGGAGTTGATGTTTCACACAATATTGATATAAGAGATCAAAAATCTGTTGAAGATATATTCAATAAATTAATCTCAATTGACAAAATCGAATTAATAATTCATTGTGCTGCTCAGCCTTCTCATGATTGGGCTAAAAGTAATGTTTTAATGGATTTCGACATAAATGCAAGAGGAACTATCGTCTTGTGCGAAGCTATGAGGAAATTTGCGAATGATTCAATATTAATCTTTCTTAGTACAAATAAAGTCTATGGAGATAATCCCAATAAATTGCCTTTAAATGAAGAAGAGTTTAGATACGAATTAGACTTTAAAAATAAATTTTATCAAGGCATTGACGAAACAATGTCAATAGATAATTGTTTGCATTCTTATTTTGGTGTCTCAAAAGTAGCGGCAGATTTATATGTTCAGGAATATGCTAAAAATGCAGGACTAAAAACTATAGTTCTAAGAGGTGGGTGTTTAACTGGGGGAAGACATAGAGGTGCAAAACTTCATGGATTTCTAAGTTTCTTAATAAGAACAGCAATAGAACAAAAAAATTATGAAATCATAGGTTACAAAGGCAAACAGGTTAGGGATAATCTTCATGCAGATGATATTGGAGCATTAATTTGTCTAATTTATAAAAATAAAAATTTGATTGATATAAACGAATATAATGTTTTTAATTTAGGTGGTGGAAGAAAAAACGCAATCTCAATCTTAGAGATTATAAATATCTTAAAAGAAGATTTTGGAGTTAAATTAAAATATACCCTAGAAGATAACCCAAGAACAGGAGATCATATTTGGTATATAACTTCTAACAAAAAACTTAAACAAAAATTTAATTGGGAACCCAAAATAACAATCAATGCAATAATTGAAGATATTATTAATACTTAATAATGTTAAAGATTTCTTTTACTGATTTCTGGCCAGGATTTCAAGAAAACAATAATTTAATTACAAATATACTGAAAGAAATATTTGAAGAAGAAATTAAAATTACATTACCTCGCCATGCTGATGTATGTTTTTTAACTATTTGCGGGAAAAATCATAAAAGAATTATTAGAAAATTCAAGGATAAGTCTTTTTTATTTTTAGGTGAAAATATAAGACCTAATATATATGATGTTCCATTTATGCTTTCTGGAGATTTCAATAGTTACGGGGGGAAAAATATGAGATTACCTTTATGGTTTTTGGAAATTGATTGGTATAAATCAAACTTAGGAATAATCCAACTAGAAGATGTAGAAAAAACTTTAGTTAATTATGGAAAGTTTACCTCAGATGATCTTGCGAGAAGACAGGATTGCATAACAATATTTAATAATGAGGAGGGTACAAGAATGGATATGTTTAATAAATTAAACAGCGTAGTGGAAGTTGAAGCTTTTGGCAAACCATTTAATAACTGGTTCCCAACTTATAGTGATTACAGATCAAAAATCAAGAAGATGGGCAATTTTAAATTTAATTATTGCCCTGAAAATTCACTTTACCCTGGTTACTATACAGAAAAATGTTTTCATGCAAAGGTTGCAGGTTGTATACCTATCTACTTTGCTGAAAGTCACGTAAATAAGGATTTCAGAAAGGATTCTTTTATAAATATGTATGATTATCTAGAGTTTGAAGAATTAGCAAATTTTATTAAGGAAATAAAAAATGATTACAGTTTTCTAGCAAAACTAGCGAATGAGCCGCTTCTTCATGCAATCCCAAATTTAAATAATATTAAAAATTTTCTTTATCAATCAATAAAAAAGATTATTAATTAATCCTTATCTAAATAATTGCAATATGTTTAAAACGCCAATACTTATTATTACTTGGAACAGGCCAAAAAAAACAGAAGTTCTAATAAACAAGTTAAGAGAGATTGAACCCCAAAAAATCTATATAGCTAGTGATGGTCCTATAAAAAATGACGAAATTAATATCGCCAAGGTTGAGCAAACTAGATTAATTCTGAAAAATTCTTTTAATTGGGATTGCGAGATAGAAAAACTTTATAGTGATAATAATAATGGATGCAAAGTTGGAGTTTCTAAAGCTATTAGTTGGTTTTTTAGTAATGAAAAAGAAGGCATAATACTTGAAGATGATTGTATTCCCCATAATGATTACTTTCATTTTGCAGCTGTTTTACTTGAAAAATATAGGCATGACTCAAGGATATGGTGTATAAGCGCAAATAACGTACAGGAAGGAGAGAAAGTCGGCAAAAGTTCCTATTTCTTTAGTAGGTATAGTCATTGTTGGGGTTGGGCAAGTTGGAGTAGATGTTGGAAAAGTTATGATCCCGATATTAAAAATTGGCCCATTCTTAAAGAAGAAAAAATTCTAAATAAAATTTTTTATAGAAAAAAAGAAATAAAGTATTGGGAAAAGGTATTTGATAATATCTACTATAAATCAATTCCAAATACATGGGACTATCAATGGAGTTATACCTGTTTTATAAATTCAGGATTGACAATAATACCTGAAATAAACTTGGTAAATAATATTGGATTTGATAATGAAGCTACCCATACAAAGAATGGAGCATCAAGCACGAATAATCCCGAACTTCTCCATGCGAAAAGTGGTTTATTTCCTTTAGTTCATCCATTAGCAGTAGTAAGATCTAAAGAAGCAGATATAAGAACCGAAAATAATAGATATTCTGGATATTCTTTTTATACAATTAAATTTTACATAACTGCACTAATAAAGATTTTCAAAAAATTCTCAAAGCTTATAATTAAAAATATATAAAATTTTCTGTAAATTTAATTTATGCTTCTAAAAACTTAAAAAATATTAATCTTATTTTCATGAAAGTTCTTCATATCTCAACCTCTGATAGTAATGGGGGAGCAGCAATAGCTGCCTCTAGAATTCATCAATCATTATTTACAAACAAAGATTTGCAAAGTTCAATGTTTGTAGCAAAAAAAAATACTGATATTAAGGGGATTCAAAGTTTTCAATCAGATTTGATGAAATTTTATACCTTTTTGAAAACTGGTATTGGATCAAAAATCTCAAAAATTCAAATCACCAAAAATAAATCTCTACATTCAGTATCATGTTTGCCTTGTAGATTAGAAAAATTTATAAATGAAAGTTCTTATGATCTAATTAATCTTCACTGGATTCAAGGTGAAATGTTATCAATTGAATCAATAGGAAGAATTAAAAAACCATTAATATGGACCTTGCATGATAACTGGGCATTTTCGGGAAGCGAACATCTACCTCTAAATAGATTTGATATCAGATATAGAGAAGGCTACTTTAAACAAAATAAACCTAAAGGTCATGGTTTTCTTGATATGGATAGATGGTGTTGGGAAAGAAAAAAAAACAGCTGGAAAATACCAATGCAGATAATATGTCCCAGCAAATGGCTTTCAGAATGTGCAAAGAGCTCGGCTTTAATGAATTCATGGAATATTGATATTATTCCACATCCTATAGATACTTCGACATTTAAGCCTTTCTCAAAAAAAATTGCCAGAAATTTATTTAACTTTCCGTTAGATAAAAAGTTAATCTTGTTTGGAGCAATGGATGGCACAAAAGATTTAAATAAAGGGTGGGATTTACTGTCAAAAGCACTAGAAATTGTAAATAATGAAATATCTGATTCTAAGGCAATAGTATTGGGTCAATCCCAGAATCTAAATAAAGAAGATATAAAAATGCCAGTTTCCTTCATTGGTAAACTGAAAGATTCGCAAGCCTTGGCGATGCTTTATTCTGCTGCAGATATTACGATAGTTCCCTCTAGAATTGAATCTTTTGGACAAATGGCTAGTGAATCATCTAGTTGCGGTACACCTGTAATTGGCTTCGACTATTCAGGAATAAGGGATATTATCGAAAATGATAAGACTGGATACTTAATAAAACCATATGATTATGAATTACTAGCAGAAGCCATAATCAAGCTTTTAAAGAATCAAAAACAAATTAAGGCTTTTGGCAAAGCATCTAGAAAGAGAGCAGAAGAATTATGGTCATATAAAGTTGTATCCAAAATTTATTATGAAACTTACCTAAAGGTATTAGGATTGAATAAAGAAATGAAATAATTAAGAAAGAAAACTAATGCAATTCAGTTTATTTATATATTTAATATTAGCAATTTATATAATATTCTCCAAAAACAAAAATTTATCTATCCTAGGTTGCATACTTTTCGGAATTTTTATTTTTGTAAGCAGAGACATAAATGCTGCACCAGACTCTAAACATTATCTAAATTTCTTTGTAAAAGACATCCACGAATTAGGATCATCAAAAACTTTCCAATTTTACAAATATGGTCTGGAAAATATATTATTTTTTCCTGGAATTATCTCCTACCATTTCACTACCGCCATACCATTTTTAGCAATATCTTATATTTCAATAAGGTCAAAAATTATTCTTCCTATTTTCTTTTTTGTTTCTTCAGAAGCATTTGCTGTTCTAAGCTTTAATGCGATGAGACAAGGAATAGCTATTTCATTTTTTATATTAATTATTTATTTCTACAAATATATATTGAATCTTGAATTTTTCAAAAACAAATCTCGAATTGAATTAATTTTTATATTAGCTTTAAGCTTATCGGCTTCATTGCACTCAACATTATTTGGATTAATTTTATTAATTTTAGGAATCATTACATTAAATTATTTTTCTGAATTATTAATAGATTTTTTTAAAAAACTAAAAATCAGTAAGAAATCTTTTCTAATAATATTTTCTGCCTTATCGTTTTCATTACTCTTAGTTTATTTAACAATATTATCTAAAACCGCATGGATAGCAAAAGCAATTTTTTATCTAACTAATAATGAGACATATAATTCTGGAACTCTAGGATCCTTTTATAGACTTTCTGTAATGATAATTTTAATTTTATATCCTTATTTGAGAATATATGCATTTAATGCTGTTATGAGCTTAAAGAATTTAAAATATGATTCTTTTGTTTTTTATTCATTTTTCAGCCTTTTATCTCTCTCATTACTAGCTCCAATTGGAGCTCAATTATTTGTTAGATTTTCGTATTTTTACATAATACCAATTATCTTTAACTATTTAAACTTAAAAGAAAAAGGTCATCTAGCATTCAAGAATTCCACATTAACAAACATTTTTATAATGTTTATTGGAATCATTACATACTCTTCTTATGCGGTAAATAATATTCTTTATATTTCATGAAAAATAAATTCAAAAAAATTGTTAAATGTTTATATGTAATTACCCCTTTTAAAGGTTCCTCATTAATCCCATTAAAAAAAACAATACTTTCACTAAAAAAAAATAAAAGTAAAACCCTTCTTAAGCATTTAATTATTTTTGATAAATCCATTGATCAATTTATGAGGAATCTTCCAAGAGATTTATCCTTTAAAGAATCCAATAATTCTTATCAAAACTTTTTTATAAAAGCTAATAATAAAGGTATATACTCTTCAATTAATCAAGGCTTAGATCATGTTCCACTTAAAAGTTATTATCTTGTTTTAGGTGCAGGGGATTTATTTTTAAATATTAAAGATGCATTAAAAGTTCCTGAAAATAAAATAATTATTTTTCCATATCGTCTTTCAAATATTGTAAAAAAAGATTTTATTACGAAATTAAGATATTTATATGGTGGAATGCCGTATTGTCATAATGCAATAGCTTACCTAAATGATGGTAGCAAATATGATATTAGGTATGGAATATCCGCAGATTATGATCATCTTTTGAGGTATTTTAAGAATTATGATTTAAAAATAGAATCTTTTGAGAATAGTCTTCAGAAAAGCATAACTATTGAGTTTGAATCAGTTACTGGATTAAGCTCCAAAAATAAAATTTCAAAAAATATTCAAAATATATTTATTATTTACAGATTAAAAGGCATAAATAAAATTTTTAATTATTTTTGCCATACTTTAAGTAAACTATTTAAGAAGTTTTGGATAATGAATTAATCTCTTACATAATTCCAATATGGAAAAGATCAAAAGCTGAAGAACTTTCAAAAAGCTTACTATCATTGGTTAATGAATCTTCTCTTATTGGAGAAATAATTATTGTTTTTGATGGCTACGAATCATTCTTTAGAAAATTAATAGTACCTAATATTCTTTCCGAAAAAATTATTTATGTATATTGTGGAATTAATAAAGGTCCAGGTATTGCAAGAAATAAAGGTGCTATTTTTGCAAAAAATAAATATTTATTTTTTTTAGATTCTGGAGATGAATCTTGTTCTTATAGGGTCTCTGAGCAGATAAAACATCTTAAATTCAATGATGTTGCATTCGGAAATATTGTAGAAATATTGCCATCAGGAAAAAGAAGAATCAAAAAAGGAGCTTCTTCTAAAATAATGGCAAAAAGAATTTTGCCTTATAGAAATCCTTTTAATAATGTGACTATAGCTATAAATAAGAAAACTTTTTTAAGGATTGGAGGTTATCAGAATCTAAGAGTTGGAGAAGATTGGGTCTTAATGGGGAAGATCCTAAAGTATAATTTACGTATATTTTGTTTAGATGAAGTTTTAGTAAATGTATTTACTGGCAAAGACTTTATTGATAGAAGATCCGGTAAGTACTTTTATGAAGATATAAAAAAGTGTTTAACTATTTTAAATGATTTAAATCTTATAAATAAAATAAATTATTTTATTTCATTAAGTTTTCAATATCTTTTTAGGAATCTTATACCAAAAAAATTACTAGGTTTAATTTACAAGTTCCTCAGAAATTGAATTATTTATTGAAAGGTTTTGCATATTTAATTTCAATAAAATATCCAATTTGTGCAATTAATATCGCACTTCCTAAAACAATAAAAATATTTTGAGTCAAAGAAGAAAATACAATAACTATTGTAGAACCTATATATAAAGAAGATATCTTAGAGTGAGACCAATTTGCTTGATGGAGTCTCTGAAATAGATGTGAATTGTGCGCTCTAAATATATTTTCATTTAAGCTAAATCTTCTTATTACTGTGACCATAGCATCTAAAAAAATAGGCGTTCCTACCAAAATATATTTCGCCGCATCTACAAGACTATCCTGACTAAATAGAATAATTAAAAATATTGAGCCAAGAAAAGTACTGCCAACATCTCCCATAAATACCCTCGCAGGATGCCAATTGAAAATCAAAAATGCAAGTAAAGCGCCAGCAAGAGCAAAGAAAGAAGGATTAAATGATATAGAAACAAATAAAATAATTACAAAAAAACATCCCGCCAATATGCCATCAATACCATCCATAAAATTAGAAAAATTTATTACTGCTGTTCCAAAGAATAAAAGAAATAAAATTAACAAATAATCTTGCAAACCACTAATTTCATAATTTGCAAGAAAAGTATATTGTAATATTAAAAATACTGTTAAAACATGAGATAAATATCTAAAAGATGCCGACAATTTAAATCGATCATCAATTAAGCCAATAATTGCCAATGGTAAGCATGCAAACCAAATAAACTCCTTTGCAAAAGTTGCATAAATAAGTGCTGAAATTATGAATGATATTCCACCAGATCCAGGAGTTACTGTTTTATGTGAACTTCTTTTATTAGGTTTATCTGGGGCATGCACTAGTAAATAAGGAATACTAACCTTCAGAAATATATAAGTAAAAATAAAACCGAATGCAAAAACCTGCATATATAAATATCAGATTAATATATAGACTACTACAAAGGCTTTAAAAAAAAATATATGGTTTTAGATACTTTTAGAAATTTTATTGGTTTCTAACCTAAAAATAAAAATTATTAAATAAGGTATTAGACAAATTAAATATCTCATATGAGCAGCTCCATAAAGATTTGGCAATAACATGGCAAAGGGGATGAAAAATTCTAATTTATCAACATTTCTTTGTCTTGTTACCCAAATAAACATTTTTATAAACGCATAGAAGTGAAAAGTCAAGAAAGTGAGAGTGGAGAGTATGTTAAGTTCTGAGATACTCGCTATTTGTTTAGGTAAATTTATACAAAAAGCTGCAATTGCTTCTCTAGCTCCTAAAAGAAGAAAAAAATGAATAATAGGAGTAAATACCAGAGACAAAATATGTGAAATTGGATTAAAAACTCCTTTATTAAGTAGAAATTCTTTTACTTTAATAAATGAATAACATCCAAAATTTTGAGTAATAATATCAGCCCCATAATTGAACTGAATTATACTGATTCCAACTAATATTAGAAGAATAAAAAAGTAAAAAAGATTACTTCTCGAAATTTTATAAGATTTTAAAGAATTAAAATAAAGTATAAATTGTGACCAAGCCAATATTATAATTTGAGATCTAAAAAAAGTACTTAAAGTTGATATTGATAATCCAATAAATTTAAATTTATTTGAATCAAGAAATTTTTGAATCGCAAATAAACCAACAGGTAAAACTGCGAAAGTAGTTGAATCTAATTTTAAAGAATATAGTGATAAATATGGATGCATCCCAAGTATCAATGTATATAGAAATGCATTTTTGAAGGACATTATCCTTTTAACAAGAAAAATCCAAGGTAAGAAAAACAAAAATGAAACTATAAAGCAAATTGCTACATATGCAAAATTATGGATATTACTTGAATCATAATTAGTTAATTTTATAAGATAAGAAAACAAAAAATTAGGACTTAAAATACCAAGATTATTCTCTTTATAGAATTCTAAATCCTTAAAAGTAAAAAATCTTTGATCATATAAAGGCAAGAGAATATAAATTAATGAGGTTGAAACTACCCTTGAAACAAAGAAAGTTATTATTAAATACTTTATATTTATTTGTTTATGAAGAAAATTAATTTTCATCTAAGATTGATTTAAAAAAAATTAAATTTGTCTTTGTTCCAGAGAAATAATCGTAAAAAAGGAACAAAACGAATGAAATTATGCCCAAAAGAGCAGAGCTTGTAAAACCTGAAGAGTTTCCTGCAGTTACGTAAACTCCCTTATAAATTTCAGGCAGCACCTTTTTGAAAAGTAATAACTGAGATACAGAGAATGTCGAAAAAGAAATAACGATTAAAATACTTCCTAAGTTAAATTTCAAAAAATATTCATTAAAAATTCTTAGAAATGCTGTTTTAGTCCAAAAGAAAAAAAGAGGAAATATCATTTTTAATGAATTCATAGAAGAATACCAATCTTTAGTATAAATAGGCATCATACAAAATTCATTTAAAGTGACTCCTACTTGACTACATTTGGCCAACAAACTACTTTCAAATAAATATCTTTCTTCAAGTTTATTGCCATATTTTGTACTAATTAATATTTTTGCAGTTATTGAATCCATTGCAATAAATCCATTAGTTGTATCGCTCAACCCTCGATAGCATAATGCTGCTCTGGCCATTGGATCAAGGAACAAAGTTCCTAACCTTCTTAAGATAGGAATATATGATTTATACATTTTAAACTTGTATCTATTTCCTTTTGTAAGAAAAAGTTTATATTTAGGTAATTTAAATATATAGGGAATTAATTGCTTTAGATATTTTGGTGGATGTTGACCATCTGCATCTAATTTAATTAAAAAATCAAATTCACTCTTTAAAGCATATCTTATACCATTTATTGTTGCAGCTCCTACCCCTAGATTAACCTTATTATGAAGAACAAGAACTTTTGGACTTTCTTTTATTTTTTTATAACTTTGGAAAGGACATCCATCATCAACTAAAATAATCTTATAACTAAAATTTTCGTTAATTAGTAATAAATTTCTTTCTATATTTTGGATCAACAAATCCAAATCGTTTCTAACCTTGAAACAGGGTATTATGATCGCAACCTTTTTTTTAAAATTATTTTTAAGTGACTTTTTCGAGTCTAAATTTTTCATAATTGAATAATAAACTATTATCTAAGGTATAAATAGATTAATTAATATTAATATTAAAATAATAATTAATTTATTTATATCATTAGAACAATTATTATTTAAAAAATTATTTAAATAGAAAATTAATAGATTGCTTTAAATAATGAAGAGAAATTCTAAAAAATCAAAATTAATTCTTATAAAAAGTATATGGATTCATTTATCTAAAAAAAGGCGTAAGCAAATTATATTCTTACCTATAATTATAACGCTGGCTGGAATATCAGAAATTTTCTCAGTTGCATCTGTCATACCATTTTTAAATGCTTTATCCAACCCAGAAGGCGTAGATAAATTACAAATAATACAGGTCATTTATAAAATCTTCGGGCCATTAACAATTATAGATCCTTTTTTAATTTCTATAACTTTGTTCTTAATTTGCGTATCGGCAGCTGGAATGCTAAGACTAATTACTATTTTTACTATAAACTACTTATCTGCAGCTATAGGAAGTGATTTAAGTAAAAAAGCATATCGTCTTTCTTTATATCAACCCTATGATATTCATATCAAAAGGAATAGTAGTGCAATAATTTCATCAATTGTAAGTAATACGGATCGAATAATCTCAGTGATTGTATCTATTCTCAACCTTACTAGCGCAATAGTAATTGGTTTAGCACTCATATTTAGTCTTTTTATTATCAATTGGCTGCTTTCTGTTCTAATAGCAACAATTTTTATATCCCTATATCTTTTATTGGGAATATTTTTAAAAAAAAGGTTAAGAAAAGTAAGCAAATCTAGGGCGGGACTTACGAAGTTACAAACTAAAGCTTTACAGGAAGGTTTGGGTTCAATTAGGGATATTATCCTAGATAATAGCCAAGACTTATATGTGAAAATATTTTCTGCGAATGATAAGCCCTTAAGATTTATATCCGCCAAAAGTGATTTTATCGCATCTTCACCAAGGTATATTTTCGAGCTATTAACACTTTATGTGATTATGGTAATTTCATATTTTTATAGTTCTTTATATGGTCTTACAAATAATTTCCTTCCACTTTTAGGTTCAATAATATTAGGTCTTCAAAGATTACTTCCTGCATTTCAAATTGGATATGCTTCTTGGGTTAATATAACAACAAATACAAACTCAGTTTTTGATCTATTAGATCTCTTAAATCAGCCAGACAAAAAAAATTTAACAAGGAAAAAATCAATTAACTTTAGAAAAGAAATTAAATTATCGAAAATATATTTTTCTTACTACAAAAATTCAAAAAAAATTCTAGATGATTTCAATCTAATAATCAAAAAAGGTGAGCGAATTGGAATTATTGGTGGATCAGGTAGTGGTAAAAGTACACTCGCAGATTTAATAATGGGTTTGTTACAACCTAATAAGGGTAAAGTTGAAATTGATGGAATTGATCTACATAAAAATAATTTATTTTCCAAAGAATCATGGTACACAAATATCTCACATGTTCCACAGGATATTTTTTTAGCAGATACTAATATTGCAGAAAATATTGCATTTGGAGTGCCTATTGATCAAATTGATGAGAAGCGTTTATGGAATTCTATTAAAGCATCAAAATTATCTGATATTTGTAAAAATGTAAACCAGTCCTATCAAATTAGAGTAGGAGAAAGAGGAGTTCAATTAAGCGGTGGCCAAAGGCAAAGAATTGGGATTGCGAGAGCAATTTATAAAGGTGGAAAAATCTTAATATTAGATGAAGCTACAAGTGCATTAGATATTCAAACAGAAAAAGACATAATGGAAACAATAGATGAATTAAGCTCTAATTTAACGATATTGATAATTACTCATAGATTAAGTACCTTAAACAAATGTGATAGGGTGATTGAAATGAAATCGTAGTTTTAATTTGCTTAATTTTTGATTTTTCGAATAATATGTCAGGTATTATTAATATGATTTTTAAACCTTTGACTTATTTAAAAGAGAATTTAAATTTTAGGAATAATTAATCACCAAATAATACAAAAAAAATGTTGATTTCATGAAAACATACGTGATGCATTATAGCCCTTTGGCAAAAAGAAAAGAGCACATAGAAAAACTCTTAGAAAAAATAAATTTAGATGGTGAATTTATAACTGAATATGATAGAGAATTTTTAAAAGAGAAAGATAAAAGATTTATTCAAGAAAAAAATAAATGGGATATTCAACTTTCAATTATTAAAAAAGTTTTGATAGATAATATGACTTTCAACAATAAAAATATTTCTTTAAAACAAAAAATCTATTGGAACTTTATTAAAAAAACAAATGGCATTTTTACACCTCATGCATTTAAATTTAGAAAGCTGTCTTTGCCAGAAATAAGTTTGACTATGAAACATTTCACTGCACTAAGTGAAATTTCTAAATCTTCAAAACCCTCGTTGATTATAGAGGACGATGTAATTTTAAAACCTCAATCAAAGTCGTTAATAAAAAAGTCTTATGAACTATGCAAAAATAAATTTGATTTTATCGATCTTGGGGGAGGATGTGATTTGCCTCTTTATGATTTTGATAATAGATATAAAGAAGATAAAAGATTCGTAAGTCTAAGAATACCTAGAAGCAGAACTACTGCGGCATATATGATTAATCCAAAAACCGCTTCTAAAATAATTAATGGTCTTTTACCAGTAACTATGCCTCTTGATTGGCAATACCAATACTTAATGATAACTAATAAGATAAAGGTCTTATGGACTCAGCCTCCAGCATTTCTACATGGCTCTATTGATTCAAGTGAAATATTTAAATCTTCAATAAGATAGAGCAAATTTTGACTTATTAATTAAAAATTATTTTCAAAATTCAAGAAAAAATTTAGAAAAATGATCATTTAAAGTTTTCTTTGTTTATCTACCAATGAAACAATTTCAAATTCGTCATTCGGAGTAATCAAAAAACAATACTCACTTGGATAGGATTTTAGAAGTATCCTCTTAATCTTAGATAGGAAATGTTTTAAAAAAAATTTACTTTTTGTGAAAATATTTAATCTATTTTTCATTATATAAAAATGATTATAAAATTTAGAATGATATTTTCTTTGCGAATTAGAAGGATATTCTTTATCTATTTTAAAACCCTCTGATTCAATCAAAAATCTTGCTACAGATGGTGAGAAAACATTAACATGACCATATGATAATAAGTGAGCTGTTGGAATATTTTCACTAAAGTCTATAGGAACTTCTATAAAAACCTTTTTACAAACTCTATGTATTTCTTGCAGAAATCTTCTTGGGTCAGGTACATGCTCTAATACATGTGTAGCAAAACCAAAGTCAATTGATCTATCAGGCAAAGGGATATAGTAACCATCAAATTGAAATGCTTTTTTTATGGCAGTTTTACTATTTGCTAATAAAACTGCATCTTGTGAAATCTCAACAAGTGTAATTTTAGGATAAGAAAACTGCTCATGTAAGATTTCAGATACTTCCCCCATTCCTCCTCCAATATCTAGTATTTCTAAATTATTTTTGGGATTAAAATATTTTGCGATATTTTTAGCTTTATAAAAAGCTGCTAATTTTCTCCATCCTGATTGAATTCTTTCAAAATCACCTTCATCATCTTTCTTATACCAATGATCATAAAGATTTTCAATTTCGGAAGTTTTCATTTAAATCTTTATTCATTAAAGTAATATTATCATTTGTTATTAAATTAACTTATTATTTACAAAAAGATTAGTTACATTTATAAAGATATTTTGTACATGTATTCGTAAATTTATTTTTGTTAATTTTCCACATTTTTATAATCAAAAGTGATTTATATTAAAAAATAATTTTGCTTATGAAACTTGCATTAATAATGTCTGGTATGTTGAGGAATTTTCATCATACATATTATGCAACGAAAAAGTTCGTATTAGATGATTATTTCTTTAAGGATAAAGATATATTTTTTTGTGGATACTCAGACGGATTTAATTTAGAAAAGTCAAAAATTTATTTTGAAGAATTATACTCTCCTAAAGCAATGATAATTGATAGATGGACTGACGAAATTAAAAACGAAATTGAATCAAAAACAGGATGCAATAAATGGGCAGGGATTAAAAATCACCCTTCAAAAATGACCAATGTTATGAGTGCATGGCGATGTAGATACCTAGCTAATAATTTAAAAATAAATTACGAAAAAGAAAATAATTTTAAATATGATTTAGTTTATAATTTAAGATGTGACATGTTTTTTTTCAATCAAATTGACCACAATTTAGCAATACTAGCAAAGGATGATCATAATTCTGTATATGTACCAAAAGATTGGGATTTCAATGATGTTTCGAATAGTTGCGTTGGAGACATAATGGCTTTTGGCTCTTCATTAGCTATGGACAAATATTATTCAATTTATGAACATTCTAATTCCTACAGAGAAATGGGAATAGAAGGTCATCCTGAAACATTATTAGGTAATCATTTCAAATTAAAAAAAATTATACGGAAATACTGTAAAAGAAATTTAGCTCGTGAATATCCCTATACTAAAGGAGATAAAAAAAAGCTATGGGATGGTAAATGGTCAAAAAAAGAAATTTATAAATATATTGATATTCAAAATAATGAGGGAATAAAAAATGAAATAAAGATTAAAGTAATTAAAAAATTATGGATTATTTTCAAAGATACAATTTCTCTAAAAAAAATATTTAAAATTATAAAAAAGATATTAATAAAGTTGAAATTAATAAGCAAATAATTATGACCAAAAATATAGCTTTTTTTATAAGACACTTTACAGAAAGAGGTACCGAGGTCTCAACTTTTAATTATGCTTTCTATAACCAAAAAATATTAGGTAATAAATCATTAATAATTACATATAATAAAGAAATAAATATATCCAACAAAGAATTCATCAATACATCAAGAGAAATATTTGAAAAAGAATTTAAAATTATAGATGTAAAAGATATAAAAGAATTAAGGACAATTATAAAAAAAGAAAAAATAACTCATGCTTATATTCAATCACATGGATTTAATAGAGATTTTTATGAGTTGGACAAAAAAGAAATATGGGGAGAATGTCAAACAATATACCACTATGTTTTTGGGCCAATGGCGAGACAAGGATCAGATATTAGATGCGTAATAGGAGAAGATTTAAACAAAAAATATTTTAAGAAAATTCCAGTACTTCCATATATTGTTAATAGGCACAAAAGCTTTGGTAATCTTAGAGAAAATTTAAATATCAAAAAAGATACTTTAGTTGTTGGTAGACATGGTGGATACAATACCTTTGACATAAATTTTGTTAAAAAAGCAATAGAAAAAACACTAAATATTAGAAAAGATATTATTTTCCTTTTTTTAAATACAAAAGTTTTTCTTAAACATGAAAGAATTATTTATTTACCACAAACTACTTCTTTAGTATCAAAATCACAATTTATTGATTCATGTGACTATATGTTACATGGAAGGAAGCATGGCGAAACATTTGGATTGGCTGTTGCTGAATTTTCAGCTGCAAATAAACAAATTATTTCTTATGCCTTATCCAAGGATAAGGAGCATCTAAGAATTTTAAAAGATGAGGCAATTAGGTATAAAAATGAACAAGACTTAATCAAAATACTTTTAAATCTTAAAAAAGACAATATAAAAAATAAATTATTCAATTGTTATAAACAATATGAACCTGAATTTGTGATGAGGAAATTTGACGAAATATGTCTTACCAAAAAGCTAAAAACGCAAATAAACTATTCAGAATTAATAAGAGATTTGCCCTGGGAAATTTTTATAGTATTTGATAATATAAAGCTTTATATTGTAAAAAAAACAAATCATATATTACCCAAGAACCTAAAAAAATTAATAAAAGCAATTATTAGTAAATTTCTAAATTAAAATAAAAAAATATTTTCTTTTTAAAAATTAAAAAACAAATAGAAAAAAGATTTTTTATAGATAATATAGTAAAATATATTTTAAAATGCTAAAGAGAATTTTTAATAAATTCCTTTCATTTGGGGATTTAGAAATAACAAGTCGCGAAGAATTAAAGTTTTTTAGAAATCTTGATTGCGCTGCCCTGCTTTACAATGAACTTAATCAAGATCTAAGAGAATTAATAACCCCATATCTCCCTTATTCAAAATCGCAATTAGCTCAAGATTTATTTGCTATAGCTTTTAGCAAGAATAAAGATTCAAACTTTTTTGTTGAATTTGGTGCGACTGATGGAGTTAATCTTAGTAATACTTGGTTACTTGAAAACAAATTGGGCTGGGATGGAATTCTTGCGGAACCTGCAAAAATATGGCATCAAAATTTAGAATCTAATAGAAATTGTAATATTGATAAAGGATGTGTAGCAAAAGAGAGTGGTCTTACTTATTCATTTTTAGAGGTAAAAGATGATTCTTATTTATCCTCGCCCTCAATTTCTAGTTTGGAGAAATTCGCTAATAATGGTGACTGGGCATCAAAATTAAGAAAAAATAATTCTATTAAATATGAAGTTGAAACAATTTCTCTTGAAGACTTACTTAAAAAATATAATGCTCCGAAAGAGATAGAATTCCTTTCAATTGACACAGAGGGTAGTGAATTGGAAATACTAAAAGGATATAATTTTTCAAATCGAAAAATTAATAAAATTTGTGTAGAACATAACTATGTAAAAAAACATAGAAAACTATTAAATAAATTACTTTTAGAAAAAGGATATATACAAGTTTTCGATAAAGTATCAAAATTCGATGATTGGTATATCTTAAAACAAGAATATGAAAAATTTCAAAATTAATTAGTTAATTTAGAAATTAACCATAAAGATAAAAAAGTAAATCGCTAAAATTCATCCTACAACGTGTAAATCTCTAGTTAAATTTTAGGCTCCAGATTTAAATAAACAATCACTTTAAAGTAATATAGGTTTAAGAGGCGTTAAGAACGAGATCTTTAAATTGATTGATAAGACTAACGTTTTGTGATATGGGGCCATAGCTCAGCTGGTAGAGCACCTGCATGGCATGCAGGGGGTCAGGAGTTCGAATCTCCTTGGCTCCACTTAATTTCCAGATTTTAAAAA
>MDTE01024830.1_pt1 | contig 26840 bp, 22 predicted proteins | sample 811231 | NCBI WGS metagenome assembly MDTE01 (sample SAMN05326651, study PRJNA326480) | marine metagenome | isolation source: seawater | place: Indian Ocean: Red Sea | collected 2010
AATTTGGCTTTATGACCAGCGGGTTGAAGTGCATGACGGCGGGTTTGATAGTTTCGAGAGGTGGTCTGCGAAGCTGAGGGCTTTTGAAACGGAGACCGACAGGAGGCAAAGCCAGAAGCTGATCGAGGAAGAACGATGGCTCGCTCGGGGGGTAACAGCCCGGCGAAAGAGGAACCAAGGCCGTCTCGGGAAATTAAAGATCCTTCGTGAACAGAGACGAGCTCGGATCCAAGAGAAAGAATATAAGGTCAGTGATCCCTATGTGGTTGAAGGCGGAGGAGTTCTAGCATTAGAGGCAAAGGCCGTTTCTATGCGATATGGCAGTCAACAGATCCTGCAAGAATTTTCCATCCGTATTAGACGAGGGGACCGAATTGCTATTATGGGGCCTAATGGGGTTGGAAAGACAACTCTTTTGCGCATTCTTATCGGGGATCTCGTTCCTCATACTGGTGCTATCACATTAGCTCCTAAAACCCACCCACTCTACTTGGATCAGCATCGAGCTGTTTTCAACCACCATGAGACAGTGTGGGAGGCACTTTGTTCGCCAGGGGGCGACACCATCGAGGTCAATGGTAAACCGCAGCATATTGTTGGTTATCTGCGGAAATTTTTATTTTCTGAAAGCCAACTCAGAAGGCGCATAAGCAGCCTCTCCGGGGGTGAACGCAGCCGGTTGCTGTTAGCCAAGACATTCGCTGCTCGCGGAAATCTCTTTGGCTTGGACGAACCGACAAATGATTTGGATGTTGAGACACTGGATTTGCTCCAAGAGATTGTTAGTGATTACCGTGGGACGGTGCTATTTGTGAGCCACGATCGAGAGTTTGTGGAAAATATAGCCACAAGTATTTTAGCCATTGACGAAAGGGGCTTCGTCACTGAATACATTGGTGGGTATTCTGATTATTTGCGGTTGAGGCCTCCCCTCCAGGAAACGGCAGCTAGGAAAGTGAAGGCGAGGCCCAGGAGAACACCTGGGCCTCGCACTAGCCTTGGATACAAGGAAAGCAGAGAATTGTCTGTGCTGCCTGATGAGATTTCTGTGCTAGATGGAAAACTCAGAAATTTAGAAAAAATTCTTTCGGATCCAACGTTATATCAGAGGGACCGTAACACCTTTGACAGAGTAACGAATGAGTGTCTGCGGTTGCGAACTGAGTTAAAGGAGAGGGAGTCACGATGGGTAGAGTTAGAGGAAAAACAAGAAGCTCTTAGGGAGCTTCAGAAGGGCGGAACATAGGTCCTCCTCCATCCGGTAAAATCGGCCCTGACAAGCATGGTATGCAAAAGTTTAGCAAGCTATTTTCGGGGGGGGGCTTGGGCAAGTATGCACTTGACCGCAGTCGCCCGTATCTGGAAACTCTGGCTTGGTGTTGGGTAGTCGGATGGTTGCTCCGAGGCAGCGCTTCGGAGAGGAAAGTCCGGGCTCCATAGAGACACGGTGCCGGGTAACGCCCGGCGGGGGTAACCCTAGGGAAAGTGCCACAGAAAATATACCGCCACGGGCAAATGGTTGTGCGTGGTAAGGGTGAAAAGGTGTGTTAAGAGCGCACCGCGTTACCCGGTAACGGGGACGGCATGGTAAACCCCACCGGGAGCAAGACCAAGTTGGAGCAGCGTGATCTGGCTATAATATGCTAAGATCCGGTCAGGTCTCTGGGGCCGCTGCTCGGGTGGGTCGCTTGAGGCGACTGGTAACAGTCGTCCAAGATGAATAATCATCCTCCGTGTATGCGGAGACAGAACCCGGCTTATAGACTACCCAATTCCCTTATTTCCCCAATAATTTGAGAGTTCGGAGACGGGGCGCTATGGGAGAGCCTGTGGCAATTTGTTTGGTGACTTCTTATTGAGAGCGAAGAAAGGTTCCTCTTCATTCCCCTAAACCTTGCGCAATATAACCCATTGACACCCATATATTCCCATGATATCCCGTTAGATCCCATATTAATTACGGCACCGTATGGCACTTCCCTTGAAGATATTGCGGAATTACGGTGCATTGCCTAGCGGGAGAGGGGCGTGGCTATCTTTGTTGGCACTCACGTCAACAAGGTTGATAGGAAGGAGCGGGTTTCCGTTCCGGCCGAGTTCCGTGCTTGGCTTGGAAAACCACCTAATTTCTTCGCATTTCCATCGCTCTTAAATAGCGGGGTAGAGTGTTGTACAGCTGAGGTTTTGGAGACCTTCGGCCAAAAGCACCAGGGAATTGACCTCTTCATTTCTGAAGAGCGAGATAATATTGCTGACCTTATATACGCATCTTGTAATAGTATGACGATTGATCAGGATGGACGGGTGGTTCTGCCTGAGAAACTCAAAAGCCATGCTGGACTTGAGGGCAAAGCAGTTTTTGTCGGCAAAGGGGAAACGTTCCAAATCTGGGAACCTAGCAAGCACGAACAATACCAGATCCGTGCCAGAGAACGCTCCGAGGCCGACCGATTGACGCTGCGTCAGCGTCCCCAGATGCCGGGCCAAAGCTCGGATGTTTTGGAGAACGGCACGTGACCGACGCGAACTCCTCCCGTCGTCTCGGCCACGTGCCGGTTTTGTTAGCCCAGGTTAAGGCGGGGCTAGCTTTACAAGAAAACAAACTGTTCGTTGATGGGACCTTTGGTCGTGGTGGCTATAGCCAAGCTTTTTTGCAGGGTGCCCAATGCAAGGTAATGGCTTTGGATAGGGATCCGGCGGCGCTGTTAAGTGCCCAGAAGCTAAAATCACGTTATCGGAATCGCTTTACTTTCTTCACCGGATGCTTCGGAGATCTGGATCAAATATTGGTTGAACAAGGAGTGCAGGGCGTAGATGGCGGTGTCGTCCTAGATCTAGGTGTTTCTTCCCCACAAGTTGACGATGCCACTCGGGGCTTTTCTTTCAGATCAGACGGTCCTTTAGACATGAGGATGGGCCTTTGTGGCGAGGACGCGGCTGGCTTTATTAATAAGGCGACCGAGAAGCAGCTTAGTGAGGTTATATATAACTATGGCGAGGAAAGGCGTGCCCGGGCAGTGGCCAGGGAGATTATTCGGGAGAGGGGTGTTCATGCTATCACCAGGACCAGCCAATTGGCGGATATAGTCCGCAAAGTGGTAAAAAAATCAATAGATGGTTTGGATCCTGCTACTAGAACCTTTCAGGCAATTCGCATCCATATAAATAACGAGTTAGATGAGCTTCAGCGAGGGTTAGCTGCGGCAGAGCGGGCGTTGGTTGCTGGTGGCCGTCTTGTTGTTGTGTCGTTTCACTCCCTAGAAGATAGGTTGGTGAAGACATTTCTTAGCGAACGCTGTGGCAGAGGTAGTAGATCCAACCGCCATTTGCCGGCGCTGGATAGGCAGATCGCTCCGTCTTTCTCACTTATCAACACCCGAGTTATAAAGCCTACTGCAGAGGAAAGGGGCGAGAACCCGCGGTCTAGTTCGGCCAGGCTTCGTGCCGCAGTAAGAACTACTGCTCCCATTTGGCCAGAGGGGGCGGTTACATGAGCCGAAAAATAACCAGCCTATTATGTGTAGGTTTTGCCATAGGAGCGTTGGGCCTTTTAAGCGCCAAATACCAAGTTAAAGAATTAAAATCTGAGTTGGATGCTGCAAGAAAACAGCTGGCTAGGGAAAGTGGTCAAATTCATATCTTGGAAGCTGAATGGGCCTATTTGAATAGGCCTGAAAATCTCTCGAGCCTGGCTGCCCAGCACTTGCCAGACTTTGGAGCTGTTAAACCTTCGCAGGTCGCATCCTTACAGACCATCAAGAAGTCGGCAATCGATGGGGCGCCGCCGCCTTAACGTTTGTCTTAACAGGAGGACCTTGTCCTCAAAAAGTTGCTATGAAACACTTCACTGTTTGGAGACCACAATGACAATAAATCTTAGCGTCCCAGTCACACACGATTTGAAGCCACGTCTAACTGTAATGGGGGTAGGCGGAGCGGGATGTAACGCTGTTAACAACATGATAACTGCCCATCTTGAGGGGGTGGATTTTGTGGTTGCAAACACTGATGCGCAGGCACTTACTAAATCTTTGACCGAGCGTCGGATCCAGTTAGGTGCATCGCTAACCCAAGGGTTGGGGGCGGGCATGAAACCGGAGGTTGGTAGAGACGCCGCCGAGGAGGTGAGTGATATAATTTTTGACTACTTGGATGGTGCCCATATGTTGTTCGTGACGGCTGGAATGGGGGGTGGGACTGGAACGGGTGCTGCTCCCGTAATCGCTCGAATCGCGCGTGAACAGGGAATTTTAACCGTTGGGGTGGTCACAAAGCCATTTCAATTTGAAGGCAAGAAACGGATGACGTTAGCGGAAGCAGGTATTACTGAGTTACAGGAATGTGTTGATACCTTGATTATGATACCCAATCAAAATCTTTTCAGAATCGCAAACGAAAATACAACCATGGCGGATGCATTCAAATTGGCTGACGACGTTCTGTATTCTGGTGTGCGGGGGGTCACTGATCTCATGGTAATGCCCGGGCTTATCAACTTAGACTTTGCTGATGTTCGCTCCGTGATGAATGAGATGGGTAAGGCAATGATGGGTACAGGCGAGGCCGAAGGTGAGCGCCGCGCCATTGAGGCCGCGGAACACGCAGTTAACAATCCTTTGCTTGATGATGTTTCCCTGATGGGTGCTAGAGGAGTTTTGATCAACATAACCGGGGGTCCAGATATGACTCTCTATGAAGTAGATGAGGCCTGTAATCATATTAGAGGCCAAGTTGATGATGAGGCAAATATAATATTTGGTTCTACTTTTGATGAGGAACTGGCGGGGCGAATTCGTATTTCCGTCGTTGCAACAGGAATTGGCTCCGAAGTTGGCGATGTCGCAAGGCCTGATGTGACCCGTCTTCCCATAAAACTAGAAGAACCTAAGAAAGGTCTGAGAGCGGAGATGCGGGTTGGTGATGCTTCGCCTGGAATCATTTCAGAACAAGGTTCAGTAGCTTCTGCTGGCGCTAACTATGGTTTTGCCCAGCCAGCAAAACCCCATGAGCAAGTAAGCTCGAAGGTTGCCATGTCTCAGGAGGAAGAGGCTCCCCCATTAGAATCAGAGGTAAGAGATGACGGGCCTTCACTCTTTAGTGCCGCGACTTTTGAAAACCAGCAACCCACTATTTCAGCTGGAAAGCCAATTTCGAGTGCAGGTGCGCTGGATGGACAGGCAAGCTCGGAGGGGCCGACTGAGGAAATTCCCACCCTGGATAAAACTAGCATATTCGGGAGGGCAAAACGTGCCCTTACTCGGACTGGTGGCCTGGAATCTGATCAGGCGACAATTTCTAAGGGTGTCTCCGTTCTGGAGACCGTTGAGAGTGGTCCTGCGCCAATTTTGGCTGGTGAGCCCAGTAAAGAGGAGGATGCTCTTGAGATACCAGCATTTTTGCGGAGACAAAGTCGCTAATTTCAACGGGTCGTGGAGAGATCAGTTGTTTAGGCCAGGCTAATGGAAGCGGCTGGAACCGGACGGGGTCCGAGCACTAAGCCAGTGTCATTGCGGTTGCGGGGTGCGCAAAAGTCGCTACTTGAGATAGCTCGCCAAAGGCTAGTTCTGGGTGCGGCTATTTTAAGTATAGCCTTCGTGGGGCTTTCTCTGAGACTAACTGAAGTAGCTCTGTTGGGGGAGATGGTACCTCGAAAGGTAGCTTCGATTTCTGCTGAGGGCTACGGTGCGCCAGTTAGAGCAAGCATTCTAGACCGGAATGGGGTCTTATTGGCTACGAGTTTACCTACACAATCGTTGAACGCAGATCCGCAACATGTGAGAGAGCCGGTTGTTCTGGCTCGCAGGCTGTCTGAAATTCTTGATGGTGGTGATCCACGGGTTCTGCAGCATAAGTTACAAGCCAAAAGTCGGTTTGTATGGCTAAAGCGGCATCTTACCCCTTGGGAACAAACTCAAGTCAATCTTTTGGGGGCGCCAGGGTTGCAATTTAGCGTGGAGCATCGGCGGGTATATACCCATGGTTCTTTGGTAGCTCACGTTCTTGGTTATGCTAAGGATGAGCATAGGGGCTTAGCGGGCATAGAAAATGCTTTTGATGAGGACTTGCTGGAAAATCCAGGTCGCCCATTAGCGCTGTCCATAGATGTGCGGTTCCAGCATGTTATGCATGAAGAATTAAAGAGGGCGGTTCTTGAGCAGAAAGCTGTTGGTGCTGCGGGGATTATTCTAGATATAAAAACCGGTGGGCTCCGTGCGGTGGTTAGTCTGCCAGACTTTGATCCGAATAACGAAATCGAACTTATTGCGAACGCTGACGCAATCTTCAATCGGGCTAGCCTGGGCCGTTATGAGATGGGTTCAACTTTTAAGGCCTTTACGATAGCGATGGCCTTAGACAGCGGATTGGTTGACTTGAGAGATGAGTTTGATGCGACAAAGCCCTTACGGTTAGGTAAAACCATCATCCGAGATTTCCATGCTAAATCGCGATGGCTATCGGTGCCCGAAATATTCGTTTATTCTTCAAATATTGGCGTTGCAAGAATGGCACTAAAAATGGGAGGGGAACGCCAAAAAGAATTTCTAAGGAATATGGGTCTTCTTGATAAGATGAGTTTCGACCTTCCCGAGATTTCGAGTCCCGGTTACCCTCAAGTTTGGCGTGAAATAAACACCGCAACTATTTCATATGGCCATGGTATCTCTGTGAGCCCCATCCACCTTGCGGCTGGATTAGCGGCTTTAGTGAACGGTGGTGTGTGGTCTCCCCCAACTCTTATACGGGATAAGGAGGGGTTGGTTAAGGGGAGGAGAGTGATAACAGAGACGACTTCAAGGACCATGCGGCAACTTTTTCGGTTAGCTGTCACCCATGGTACCGGTGCCCGGGGTGGTGTTGACGGCTATCTGGTTGGCGGAAAGACAGGAACTGCTAATAAGGTGAGTAAGGATAGAAAGGGTTACGACAGCACGCGAGTTCTTTCATCGTTTGCTGGAATGTTTCCGATGTCAGAACCGCAGTATCTAGTTCTGGTTTTACTTGATGAACCCAAGGGACGAAGTGTGGGGGTAGGTCAGAACACGGGCGGTTGGGTGGCGGCCCCAGTTGTTGCAAATGTAATTCGGCGTATCGGTCCGGTAAATGGTATAGCCCCTATGATGGATCCTACGGTTGGGGAAAGTATTGCCGGTACATTTGTTGAATTGGATGGTAATGAGATCCGTCTTGCGGCTTACTAATTTGATAAAAGCGATTGGTTTGCCCGTTGAGAATATAACGGGTGATCCAGATATTTTGGGAATGACTGAGGATAGTCGAAGGGTTGAGCCGGGATTCCTATTTGTCGCGATTTCGGGGATGCAGTTTGATGGCTTGAATTATCTCCAGGAAGCAGTCCGGCGGGGGGCCTCGGCGGTTTTAGTTGAGAACGGACAAACTTGTACAGCCATAGGGGTAACTGTGGTTAGTACTTCCAAAGATCTTCGCTATTGTTATTCTATGTTGGCAGCCCAATTTTACGATGTTCAACCTGGCTATGTCGTTGCCGTCACTGGGACCAATGGCAAAACGTCTGTCGTTTCATTTTTGCGGCAAATATGGAGTTTTAACGGCATTGAAGCGGCAAGCCTTGGGACGTTAGGGTTGGACGCGCCTGCCATTGAGCATCATGACTGGCCAGCGGAGCTTTCCTCGCTGACTAATCCAGAGCCTGTAGTTCTGCATCAAACATTAGCAAAGTTGGCTTCCTATGGAGTTGAACGGGTGGCGATGGAGGCGTCGAGCCACGGCCTAGATCAGTACAGGTTACACGGGGTTACCATAACAGAGGCAGGGTTCACCAATCTAAGTCGGGATCACATCGATTATCATGGTTCTATGAGTTCTTATTTAGAGTCTAAGCTTCGCCTATTTAATGAGGTTATGGCCCCTGGGGGCGTGGCAGTGTTAAATCGGGACACCAGTGTCTTCAATCGTGTCGCCCGCGCGTGTGAGAGTCGGGGTCACCGCATATTGCATTATGGACGTTCGCGAACTGACCGACTAACAGGAGCCATAAACCTGCTTGAACTTGATGTGACCGAGGCCGGTTTAGTTTTAACTCTTGATTTTGAGAGTAAAGTAGAAGAGGTGTTTGTTCCACTTGCTGGTCACTTTCAGGCAGAGAATGTTTTGTGTTCCTTGGGTCTTGCAATGGCTGGTGGTATCAGCTTTGAAGCCGCGGTAAGCGCGCTCCCAACGTTAACTCCAGCAAGAGGGCGTATGGAGTTGGTTGGATATTTAGAGAACGGTGCGGCAATAGCCATTGACTATGCTCATAGCCCCGATGCTTTGAAAAACGCTTTGTGTGCTTTCAGGCAGCACTGTGATGGGAGATTAGTGCTGGTTTTTGGATGTGGTGGAGATAGGGATAAAGGTAAAAGGAGTGAAATGGGAAGGATAGCCCTTGATTTAGCCGATACCATTCTAGTTACCGATGATAACCCGCGCACAGAGAATCCAGCGGCAATTAGGCGGGACGTTATCAAAGGATGTCCAGGGGCCGTTGAGATTCCCAACAGAGAAGAAGCTATCAAGATGGCTATCGGCATGCTCTGTGATGGGGATTTGTTGCTCGTTGCGGGCAAGGGGCACGAAAGCTATCAGAAAGTAGGTAGTGAGCAACTAAAGCACAGCGATTTTGAGGTGGTGCAGCGTGTCATTAGCACTGGGACTCAGTAGGTGGGTCGGGCTTCACCAAAAAATTGGAATACCGCCGAATTAGCTGCTGCAACTGGTGGTCAGGCGTTCGGAGTTTCGAAGGTAGAGGGTGTAGGGATAGACAGTCGAAAGGTAGAGAATGGTGAATTGTTCGTGGCTCTTCAAGGGGTCCGATTCGATGGACATGAATATGTGAAGCAGGCCCTGGAGGCGGGGGCCTCATTAGCAATGGTTTCACGGGTCCCTGACGGATGCTCAGACAATGGTCGCCTCCTGTTGGTTCAGGAGACTATGGCTGCACTTCGGTCTTTAGCTAAGGCGGCTAGGCAAAAGTCTAAGGCATATTTGATTGGCGTAACAGGAAGTGTTGGAAAAACAGGAACGAAGGAGATGCTCCGCATCTGTTTCTCTACCCAGGGCTCTGTGCATGCGAGTGCGAAAAGCCACAATAATGACATTGGCGTGCCACTAACATTGGCGAATTTAGGCTCAGAGGTAGATTACGCTGTGGTCGAAATGGGCATGAACCATTCAGGGGAGATTCGGGAGCACTCGTTTTTGGCCCGTCCAGATATGGCGATAATAACCTCTATAGCCGAAACACATATAGGGAATTTTTCTAGTTTAAGTGAAATAGCTGAGGCTAAAGCAGAAATATTCAGCGGTTTAGAGGCCCCCGGTGTAGTTGTATTAAATAGGGATAGTCGCTTTTATGCAAAGCTTAGGAAGGCTTCGCAGAACAGGGCCTCAACCTGTTTAACTTTTGGTGAGGCGGCAGACGCTACGGTTAGATTAGTTGAGTGCCAGCGTAAGGGGCATGAGTATCGTATCACGGCTTCTGTGGCGGGCAAGAATGTTTGCTATCGGCTAGGAACGCCAGGGTTGCATTGGGTATACAATAGCCTTGGGGCGATTGCTTGCGTCTATGGGGCAGGGGGAGATGTGCAAAAAGCTGCCATGAATTTGGAGAGCTTTCAGTTGATGGCCGGCAGGGGTAGATCGTATTTTCTAAAATTAGGTTCTATAAATTTCACTGTAATAGATGAAAGTTATAATGCCAGCCCGGCATCCGTATCGGCTGCTCTTAAGGTTTTAAGAGACAGTAGCCTAGCGGGTTCTGGCAGGAGAATAGCGGTTTTGGGTGACATGTTAGAATTGGGAAGGCGAGAGCAGGTCTTACACGCGGCCTTGTCGGAAGATATCGTTGAAGCAGGGGTGTCAGTGGTATTCGCAATCGGCTCTAGGATGTTGTATTTAAGCGAGGCTTTGCCTTTATCTGTTAACCGCTATCATTTCGACAATGTCCATGCTGCTATAGAGCCGTTGATGGAAGATATCAACGAAGGGGACGTTATCTTAATCAAAGGGTCTTTCTCTATTCAGATGGGATTAATCGTTTCTGCACTGCGGAGTCGATCTCAAGAGGTCGAGGTAGTGTGATCGCATGGACTATCTAATTTTGTATGAGGCGTCATGCTCTATAATCTTTTGACACCATTAGCTGATGAGTTTGGTTTCCTCAATTTGTTTCGGTATCTTACTTTCCGAACTGGTGGCGCCATCATGACATCTTTGATTATCAGTTTCTTGCTTGGTCCAATGTTAATTCGGTGGTTAAAAAGGCGTCAGAAAACTGGGCAACCCATCCGTTCGGATGGGCCGCAGTCCCATTTATCATCTAAGGCGGGGACGCCAACGATGGGGGGCGTTTTAATTCTCTTCGCTGTGACTTTTTCTACCTTACTCTGGGCGGATATCACCAATCAGTATGTTTGGGTAGTTTTGTTCGTGGCTCTGGGCTTTGGTGGAGTTGGTTTTCTTGATGATTTTCTGAAGGTCACTCACCAACATCACCGTGGGTTGCCGGGCAGTATAAAACTTGGCATTGAAGTTTTGTTAGCCGTCGGCGCCATCTTTTGGATTTTGTCTTTATTGCCAGCGGACTTAGCGAATACCCTTGCCACGCCCTTCTTTAAGGACTTACTGCTTGATCTTGGGTGGTTTTTTGTTCCATTTGCCGTCTTTGTGCTAGTTGGGGCGTCGAACGCTGTTAATTTAACCGATGGTTTGGACGGTCTAGCTATAGTTCCAATAATGATTGCCTCTGCATGTTTTGGTTTTATTTGTTATCTGGCGGGAAATGTGCTTTTTGCGGATTACCTCCAGTTGCACTTAGTTCCTGGTTCTGGAGAGTTGGCAATATTTTGTGGGGCGCTAGTCGGTTCTAGCCTAGGATTTCTATGGTTCAACGCTCCTCCGGCTATGATATTTATGGGGGATACCGGAAGCTTGTCGGTGGGTGGTTCTTTGGGTGCCATAAGCGTAATTACCAAACATGAATTGGTATTAGCCTTAATCGGAGGTCTGTTCGTATTGGAAGCTGTCTCTGTAATAGTGCAAGTTGCTTCCTACCGCTTCACAGGCAAGAGGGTTTTCCGTATGGCGCCGTTACATCACCATTTTGAGCAGAAGGGATGGAAGGAACCCACAATTGTCGTCCGATTTTGGATTATTGCTGTGATACTCGCTCTTGCGGGCTTAGCCACCTTAAAGCTTCGTTGACCATGATAGATGTGACGAAACATAGTGGGAAAAATGTCGGTGTGCTTGGGTTAGGAGCTACGGGGATATCCGCTGCTAAGAATTTAACCAGGGATGGGGCTTCTGTTTTCGCATGGGACGATTCATCACAACGCCGCCGCCTTGCCACGGGGCAAGGTATTAGAATAACAAATTTTGTCCAGAAGGGTCTTGGGCATCTTGATTTTTTGTTGGTTAGTCCTGGAATTCCTCTGTTCTATCCAAGGCCACACCGCATTGCCTTGCTCGCTAAAGAGAAGGGTGTCAGGATTGTGAGCGATCTGGAGTTACTCCAGGAGGCTTGCCCAACTGCTAATTATGTAGGCGTGACCGGCACAAATGGGAAGTCCACAGTCACGGCCTTGCTTGGGCATTTATTGAGGCAAAGTGGAAAAAACATTCAGGTTGGAGGAAATTTAGGAAATCCAGTTCTAGACCTAGAAATGTTGGGGACAGATGGCATATATGTTTTAGAACTTTCTTCCTATCAGCTTGATCTTGCTTCCAATATTTTTCTTGATACTGCAATATGGACAAACTTGACCCCTGATCATCTGGAGCGTCATGGATCTTTAGAGGCATACATTCGCGCGAAGAAAAAGATTTTTATGGGTGCCGGTGGCCTTGCTGTAATTGGTGTTGATGACAAACAATCACAAGCTGTTTTCGATGAATTGGTCAGCGAGGGTGATCGAATAGTAGTGCCGGTATCGGCTGAGCAACCTGTCGCACAGGGAATTAGTGTAGTCGATGGACTTTTGTATGATGCCATCGATTCCTCTCCAGAGTTTGTAATGAATGTAACCAATCTTGCCCATTTGCCGGGCTCCCATAATTGGCACAATATTGCTATTGCCTATGCGGTAATCCGTCTCGTAGGTCTTAGTGGATCTATTTTCAAAGAAAGTCTGGAGACCTATCCAGGATTGCCACATAGGATGGAGAAAGTTGGGCGATATAATGGAGTGACCTATGTGAATGATAGCAAGGCAACCAATATGGCGGCAGCCGCCAAAGCGCTCGCATGTTACAGTAAGGTATATTGGATTATGGGCGGGAGAGCGAAAGCCATAGATATAGATGAAGTGCTGCCGATGTCGTCTCGTATTTTGTATGTCTATACGATAGGTGAATCGGCGGCGGAGTTTGAGAAAAATTTGGGAGGAAAATTCCGCGTAAAGAATAGTGGAACTCTTGCAAAAGCTGTTGTGGATGCAACCAATGACGCCATGTCGGACTTTGATGGCGGAGGTGTAGTGCTTCTTTCACCAGCTTGTGCTTCCTTTGATCAATTTGCAAATTTTGAAGCGCGTGGAACGGCATTTAGACAGCTTGTCGGAAAATTAAGCGGTTCGTGCAAGATCAATAAACCGGAAGCGGGAACTGGGGCTAGGGAATGAGAGCCATCCCTCGGACGGATAATAGTATTTTTGGTGAATGGTGGTGGACTGTCGATAGGCTGTCCATTGCTGCAATTCTCCTGTTAGGGGTTTTAGGAGCTATATTAGTTATGGCTGCCAGTCCCTCCGTAGCACTTCAGAAGAATCTGGACGGGTTTCATTTCATATACCGGCACCTGATAGTATTAGGCCCATCGCTCCTGGTTTTGGTTGTTGTGTCTCTTCTCTCTCCTTTAGGAACTTGTAGGCTCGCACTGGTCGTCTTTGTGTTTTCTTTGTTTCTGATGTTGGCGGTATTGATAAATGGGGTGGATGCTAATGGTGCCCGTCGGTGGTTGAGCTTTATGGGCTGGTCCATGCAACCTTCAGAATTTGTAAAGCCGAGTTTCGTCGTGGTTACAGCATGGTTAATAGTGCGCCCAAAGACTGGATTTGAGTTGAACCCGACCCATATATCTATTTTACTTTTGGGTCTAATTTTATTGCTTTTGTTAGCCCAACCAGATTTTGGCATGGCTGTATTAATTGGGTGTATATGGTTTGGCCAACATTTTCTGGCAGGGATGCCGGTCGTTGCTATAATCGCATCAATTGTTGTGGGGTTGATTAGTTTGGTCGGGGGCTATCACTTCTTTCCCCATGTTCAGAGTAGAGTTGATCGCTATCTCGATCCTAGTTCTGGAGATCGCTATCAAATAGACCATGCCTTAAACGCTTTTGCAAACGGCGGTCTTTTTGGCAAGGGTCCCGGGGAAGGTATTGCAAAGGAACGGATTCCTGACGCCCATGCGGACTTTATTTTTGCGGTGGCAGGTGAGGAACTTGGGTTAATTTGCTGCCTAGTAATATTGGCGTTGTTCCTCTTTATTGTCTTACGCGGTATAGCCCGGTTGCTGGAAACGGAAAGTCTGTTCTCACTTTTGGCAGGAGCGGGACTGGTGATGTTGTTCGGGCTACAGGCATTTATTAACTTGGCCGTGACGTTGGATATCATTCCAACGAAAGGAATGACCCTTCCTTTTGTTTCATACGGAGGTTCATCGCTTTTGGCCCTAGGTTTTGGAATGGGTATGCTGTTAGCTTTGACAAGGCGGCATAGACAATGGTCAAAAGTTTTACATGAATAAGGGCAATATTTGTTTCTCTGAGAAGGATCACGTGTTGATAGGGGCTGGCGGTACTGGCGGGCATTTGTTTCCAGCCCTGTCCTTAGCGGATGAACTGAAGAAACATGGTTTTGGAGTTGGTGTGGTCACGGACGTTCGAGGGAAACAATTATTAAAGAATTCGAACTTTGACGATTTGCACACCATAACTGCGGGTCGGATTGCAGGTAGAAATCTTCTGGGGGTTTTGGGTGGATTTGTGCGGATGATGATGGGGTTGATAGAATCATGGGTGTTAGTTCGTAGGCACCATCCGGTGGTTGTGGTCGGTTTCGGTGGGTATGCATCAGTACCGTTATTATTAGTGGCCAGGTTTGCAAAAATCCCGTTTTTAGTTCACGAGTCTAACGCCGTAGCTGGCAGGGCTAACAGGCTACTATCACGTTATGCTACGTCTACTGCGGTTGCCTTTCCTCGAACTCAGAGGTTGGAGTTTTTGCCTCCTGATTCAATTGTGCACACTGGTACCCCTGTGCGTACAAACATTGCTGCTTTGTCTGATGTCAAATATCTACCGCCAATTACTTCCTCAAGTATTCATCTATTAGTGCTTGGGGGAAGCCAGGGATCACAAGCGATTGGAAGAATTGTCCCCGAGGCTGTGCGTTGTCTTAGCCAAGACCTTCGGGAACGCCTCATCGTGACCCAGCAGGTTAGGGATGCTGATCGTAACTATGCAAAGAAGATTTACGCGGATGCAAAGGTGCAGGCATGCCTTTCTTCTTTCATTTCAGATATGCCCGCAGTGCTAGCTAGATCTCACCTTGTTATTGCAAGAGCAGGAGCCTCGACAGTCGCGGAGCTGTCAATTGCAGGTAGGCCTAGTCTGTTGATTCCTTTGCCAAATTCAATTGATAACCATCAAGCTCTCAATGGGAGGGAGTTGATGGATGCGGGGGGGGCTTGGGTTTTGGAGGAGCAGGATTTAACTGTGGCAAGTTTAGCCAAAAGCTTGACGGAGTTGCTAGAAAACCCAGGTTGTTTGTCGGCTGCAGCTGCTAAAGCTAAAGCTTTGGGGATGCCAGAAGCGACGAGCATTTTGGTGAGGCTAGTTCAAGAATTAGCGGTTTCATCAGGCCAGGTTAGGCTGTCGTCATGAAAGCATATCCTTCAGCATTTGGTGTTTTGCACTTTATTGGGATCGGTGGGATAGGTATGAGCGGCATTGCCGAGGTTATGCACAACCTAGGGTACAGGGTTCAGGGCAGCGATGTTGTGGAGAATGCTAACGTTAGACGCCTGCAAGGGTTAGGTGTTGATGTGAGCATTGGCCACAAAGGCGGCAACCTTGGGGCTGCAGCAGCAGTGGTAATCTCATCAGCGGTGCCGGCTGATAATGTTGAAATACAGGAAGCGGAGAACAGAGGCCTTCCTCTAGTGCCGCGGTCAGAAATGCTTGCGGAGTTAATGCGGATGAAGACGTGTGTTGCTGTCGGCGGCACGCATGGTAAGACAACGACGACTTCCATGATTTCAGCTCTTCTAGACGTAGCAGCGATGGATCCCACGGTTATAAATGGTGGTATCATCAATGCTTATGGCACTAACGCCAGGCTTGGAAGTGGCGATTGGATGGTGGTAGAAGCCGATGAGTCAGACGGGAGTTTTTTACGTCTGCCTTCTGCTATTGCAGTGGTTACGAATATCGATCGGGAGCACCTCGATTACTACAAAAGTTTCGAAGAATTAAGGGGGGCTTTTCGGCAGTTTGTGGAAAATGTTCCATTCTATGGGATTGGCGTTTTATGTTCTGACAATGAAGAAGTACGGGCCTTAGCTAATAAGGTGGGTGCTAGAAGGCTTTTAACTTATGGTTTGGAGGAAGGCGCATCAATTAGGGGCAGGAATCTAAAATTAAATAATTCGGGTTCAAGTTTTGACGTTGAGATACGCGGTGGTCCGCGAATGGAGGAAAAAGTTCTGAAGGATGTCCGGCTAAATATGCCGGGTGCTCATAACGTCAGAAATGCTTTAGCGATGATTTCTATTAGCTGTGAACTTGGGCTTTCGGAAGAGATCATGCGTGAGGCTCTAGAAGGCTTTCGCGGCGTCAAGCGAAGGTTTACTCTGGTCGAAGAGATAGATGGTGTTCGAATAATAGACGACTATGCGCATCATCCAGTTGAGATAGGAGCAGTGCTTCAGACTGCAAAGCAAATCTGTGATGGCAGAGTAATAGCAATAGTGCAGCCCCATCGATTCTCTCGTCTGAAATCGTTATTCAAGCAATTTTGCAACTGTTTTAATGATGCTGATATGGTTTTTGTTGCTGACGTGTATCCCGCAGGAGAGCAGCCCCTAGAAGGTGTTAACAGAGATGCCTTAGTGGAGGGAATCCTGGCTTCAGGCCATTCGAATGTTTCCCCGATTTTCTCTCCTGACTCGTTGCCTGATTTAGTTCGCAAAATTTGTAATGCGGGGGATATGGTTGTATTCCTGGGAGCGGGAACAGTTACAACCTGGGCGAATGAACTGCCGCGAATGATGAATCGGCCGGAACGTTCAGGCGGCTGTGGATGAGTGATTAGATAGCGATGAGAGAGTCTTCTAAAAATTTATTGGCGCAGCTTCCCAAGGTGAAAGGTAGCTTGCGGAGAGATGTGCCGCTTGCCCGTTACACCTGGTTCCGGGTTGGCGGGCCGGCAGATGTTCTGTTTGTTCCAGCCGACTCGGCCGATTTGATTGAGTTCCTGGGCGGTTGTCCGCCTAATATCCCTATTTGCGTTATAGGGGTAGGGTCTAACTTGTTGATCAGGGATGGAGGTATTAGGGGGGTTGTCATCCGACTTGGCCGCAGTTTTGCCAAAATTAATATCGGAGATGAGTGTCGTATTACGGCAGGCGCCGGTGCTCTGGGCCCTAAGCTCGCCCGACTTGCGGCAAAAGGTGGGATACGGGGCTTGGAATTTTTATCAGGCGTTCCAGGGACCGTAGGTGGTGCGATAAGGATGAATGCGGGGGCATATGGCAACGAGGTGGCGGATGTTTTGGTTTCAGCTTCCGTGGTAAGTCGTGCTGGAAGTTTGGCTAGACTTTCAGCGCGGGATCTAAGACTGCGATATAGGGGCTCATCGATTCCTAGCGATTCAATAGTGTTGGATGCAAGCTTCTACGGCGAAAAGGATGTTGTGGAAGATATACTCCGTCGCATTGAGGAAATTAATAAGAACCGCGATATTTCTCAGCCAATTCGGGATAGAACAGGTGGTAGCACATTTGCGAACCCATTCGAACGAAGTGCGTGGGAATTAATTGAGTCAGCCGGATGCAGGGGGCTCCGAATCGGGAAGGCTATGGTCTCACCAAAGCACTGTAACTTTCTTATCAATACGGGAGGTGCTACGTCTGCAGATATTGAAAAGCTTGGCGAGGAGTTGCGGCGAAGAGTCCGCGAGCAAAGTGGCATTGAGCTTCGTTGGGAAATCCAGCGTATAGGCAGTGCAGAAATACCAACGGAGGAACCTACGTGAAGAAAGCACGTGTTGGTGTTTTAATGGGTGGAGTATCGCGAGAAAGAGAAGTGTCTCTTGAATCGGGGAGAGCTGTTTGTAAGGCCTTGAAGGAATTAAATTATACCGTTGTCGCATCTGAAGTAGGTGACGAGATGGTTGAGGTTTTGGCTAAATTATGTGGCCATGTGGACGTTATTTTTAATGCGTTGCACGGACCATATGGTGAGGATGGCTGCGTCCAGGGTCTGTGTGAATTATTGAAATTGCCCTATACCCATTCAGGGGTGTTGGCTTCTGCATTGGCGATGGATAAGGTGTTATCCAAAAAGATGTTCAGGCAGGCAGGTATCCCAGTTCCAGATGGAGAGGTTCGACCTTGCAATGCTATTTTTACCAAAGAGGCGCCAACTATTCCATTCGTGGTAAAACCTATAGGCGAGGGTTCGAGTCTGGGTGTTCGTTTGGTAGGAAGCAAGACAGAGGAGGCGGTGGATGACCCACTCTGGAGTGCTTACGATGAGGTGTTGGTGGAGGAATATATTCCTGGAAGAGAGCTGACGGTACTAGTCATGAACGAGAAAAGTATCGAGGTGCTTGAAATAAAACCCAAGGACGGGTTTTATGACTTTGACTCCAAATACACCCCCGGATTTACGGAGTATATAATTCCTGCGCGGCTTTCACAAAAAATTCGTGAGAGTGTGCTGGATTACGCCCAGTTAGCTCATGCGGCTTTGGGTTGCAGTGGGGTAACGCGAGCAGATTTCCGTTATGACGAAAGTAGAGGAGATAAGGGTATTAAGCTACTGGAAATTAATACACAGCCTGGTCTGACGGCGACATCTCTAGTGCCCCAGATAGCTGCTTATGCCGGTTTATCTTTTAACTCCTTGGTGGATTGGATTGTAAGGGACGCTCAATGCAAGGTTTGACAGCAAATCCAGATTCGCGGGTGCGGTCCTCTGAGCTTTCTCTCCCTTCGGAGACAGCCTTTCCAGCTCGTCCGCAAGCTGTAAAAGGTTTGATCTCGCCGTATATTTTTGTGATTGGTTTTGTTATAGCCTTCACAGCTATTGTGGTTTCTGGGTTTAGAGAAGATGGGCAGGGGAACTGGTATACTTGGGTTCTACATGAGAGTAAAAGGCTTGTTTCTTCCGCTTCCGTTGAATCTGGGCTTGTTGTCCAAGAGCTTTCTCTTTCAGGCAATAGAGTCGTTCCTTCCAAGGTTCTTTTGCAGGCAGTAGGTATAGAAATTGGCACGCCAATTATATTGGTTGATCTCCATGATACGCTAAAGATGGTAACTAGGGTGGACTGGGTCGACAGTGCCCAGGTTAGTAGGCAATGGCCAAATAAGATTTCCATCAAAGTAGTTGAAAAGACCCCTGTGGCAATCTGGGAGACACCTGAAGGTCCATTACTTGTAGACACGAAGGGCGAAGTTTTTGGTGACACATATATGGTAAGGTCGCCCGATTTACCTGTTTTAAGAGGTGCTGGGGCAGGTCGTAGATTCTCGGAATTGCGAGGAGTTCTTGAGAGAAACCCAATCACTGGCACTGAATTTATTGGGGCTACTCTGGTAGGAAAGAGACGTTGGGATATAAAGATGACAAAGGGTTTGATAGTTCGTTTGCCTGAAGAAGAAATGGAAAGGGCATGGGTTTTGTTTTCTAATCATCTCAAAAGAGATTATTTGGCATTGGAAGGCTTGGCTGTTGCAGATTATACTCTGAGCGATCGCCTGGTTCTACAGTTTGAAAAGGTTATGGTGAAGCAGAGTGGTGAGAGCATAGTGGGCTTGACGTCGTCGGATGGAAGATTGAAGGAAAGCTACCTTCGTGGATTCATAGGGCCGGGTTGAGGTATGTTTGAGGTTCTAGGTAAAAGAAATTTGTTGCGGCAGAGGAGATCAGGCAATGGTCCTGGGAATAGGAGCCTAGTTGCTGCCCTAGATGTTGGTACCGCTAAGATTTGCTGCTTCATTTCCCAGATTAAAGAGGATGGTTCGCTAGACGTGGCCGGGGTAGGCCATCAGATATCTCGTGGAACGCGAACTGGCGCTATAGTAGATATGTCGGCTGTAGAATCTTCTATTAGAGAAGTCGTGCAGGCGGCAGAGGAGATGGCTGGGGAGACCGTAGAAACAATTTTGGTTGCGGCGGGAGGATGCCAGCCTCACTCGCGAATACTTCGCGTGGAGCTTGAATTGGGTGGCCATGAGGTTACTAGTGGCGATTTGGAGAGCATATCAACTCAGAGTACTGGGCAGCATCTTTTGGATCCGGATAGGCAAGTGCTTCATGGAGTGACGGTGGGTTACGAGATTGATGGGCAACGTGGAATTAGCGATCCAAGGGGTATGCGGGGAGAAAAATTATGTGCGAAGGTGCACGTGGTAAGTGGAGCTAGAAGCAATATTCAGAATCTAATTAACTGCGTTAGTAACTGCCATCTCGATGTGAGGAAGGTAATTTTTGGCGGTTATGCGTCTGGTTTGGCATCTTTAGTCCAAGACGAGATCGACCTTGGTACGGTGTGTATAGATATGGGGGCTGGAGTAACTTCTATTTCCATATTTCAGGATAATGCGATGGTGCACTCTGACTCCATTCCAATCGGGGGTTGGCACGTGACCAGTGACATAGCCCGAGGGCTCACGACATCCATGCGAGACGCGGAGCGCTTAAAAACCTTGTTTGGCAGTGTGCTTCCCGGTGAGTCAGACTCACAGGATATGATCGATGTTCCCCCACTGGGAGAGCGAGATGCCTCCAGTCCTAATCATATGCCTCGGGAGGCGCTGGCGGAGGTTGTGAGGCCGCGCCTGGAAGAGACTTTTGAGTTAATCCGAGATCGTCTCGCAAAGGTTGGATTTGGAGATTCTCGCTCTATGCGTGTCGTGTTGACTGGAGGGGCAAGTCAGCTCAATGGTCTGCGGGAATTGGCCAGTTCTACCCTGGGAAGGGAGGTACGTTTGGGTGGGCCACCATTGATCCACGGCCTGGCGCCATCAATGAGGGGGCCAGCATTTTCGACATGTATTGGGTTATTAATTTTTGCTGCTCGGGAGGGCTTGGGGCGTAGCCCGGGTGAGACTCAAAATGGTCGCTTAAACCGGATAGGATATTGGATCCGCGATAATTTTTAGGTGGAGTCGCCCATGGTTGATAAATAAGGTGGTTGCGTAACTCCATTGAAATATTTTGTAATAAAACGTGAATTGAGAGTGCCCTGAGGGTTTGCTACACATTTTGGTGTGGTTGATGCAAACACCAGAGGGATTTCGACACTTGGAGTGTAACGAAGGTCGTGCAGGTGAAGGTACTGGCTCTATAGGGCAAAAGACCCTCAGAAAACCGATCCAGTGTGCAGGAATAGGGTTGCACAGTGGGGCACAAATATCCATGACTCTGCGCCCGGCGCCCGCCGATTCGGGAATTGTTTTTGTAAGGCTTGACCATGGAGGAGCCCTAATACCGGCACTATATGACCGGGTTACCGGGACAACCTTGGGGACATCATTGGGTGGTAGAGGCGGACCAGTGGTTGGCACTGTCGAGCACTTAATGGCTGCTCTTTGGGGCTGTGAGATAGATAACCTTTTTGTGGAGATAGATGGGCCAGAGGTATCTGCCATGGATGGAAGCGCGGCTCCCTTCGGCGATATGATAATGGACGCGGGAATAATTGAGCAGGAAGCGCTTCGTCACTTTATTAAGGTTTGGCAGCGTGTGGACATCGTTGATGGTGAAAAGACCATATCTCTAATCCCAACCGAGACCTTTTCGATAAATTTGTCCATTGAGTTTAACCATAAAGCCGTCGCTCGCCAGTCAAGTATTTTGGATGGTGGTCCAGTGGCATTTAGGTCGGAAATTAGTTCAGCGAGGACTTTTGGCTTTATTCATGAGGTAGAGGCTTTGCGGACAGCCGGGTTGGCCAGGGGTGGGTCTCTAGAAAACTCTATCGTGGTGGGGGACGAGAATACAGGTATTCTTAACGAGGGTGGATTGAGGTATGCGAATGAATTTGCTCGGCATAAGGTCTTGGATTGCGTAGGAGACCTTTATCTAGCAGGGAAGCCTATGCTGGCTCGTGTGGAAGCGCACCGATCTGGACATGAACTGAACAATGCTCTGCTCAAAAAGCTGTTCTCGGATGAAGAAAATTGGAGTCTGGAATTAGCAGGAGCCAATGCGGATACTTGGCAAGCTGTACCTGCTTTAGCTCAGGCGTAAAATTCAAAGTTTTGGCTTGCCTGATTCCGAGGAACCTAGCCTCATCTGGCGTGACTTGATTGGTTGCTGGATGGCCTCGTATTTTGTAGGCAACAAAACTTTCCATCGGTTACACTTGGCGATGACAAACAAATCATTTATCGGCCGTTGTTTTGACTGAAGGTATTTGTACAGCGTATTGGCAGGGGCCAAGAGTTTGGGGCGCTTATAGGCAAGGGTTAAAAAAACATGAATTCCACCAAATTTGAATTATCGGGCCGCAGGGTGTGGGTGGCAGGTCATCGTGGCATGGTAGGTTCAGCCTTGGTGAGATTACTAGATAATCACGACTGTGTGTTGCTTACTGCCAACCGGAGTGAGCTTGATCTAAGGAGGCAGGCGGATGTTGAAGATTGGATGGAAGCCTATAAGCCGGATGTAGTGATAATTGCCGCTGCAACAGTTGGGGGGATACTTGCCAATGATATGAGACCAGCCGAATTTCTCTACGATAATCTTGCGATTGAGACAAATATTATTCATGCTTCGCGTTTGGCAGAAATAAAAAAATTAATGCTCCTGGGTTCCACATGTATATATCCGCGCCTTGCCGAACAGCCTATGAAAGAGACTGCTCTTTTGACGGGTGCATTGGAGCCAACCAACGAATGGTATGCAATCGCTAAAATAGCTGGCATCAAGCTTTGTGATGCTTATAGGAAACAGTTTGGGTGTAGTTTTATTTCCGCTCAGCCTACCAACCTATATGGCCCAAATGATAACTTTGACCTGAATTCAGGGCACGTTCTTCCGGCTTTAATGCGGAAGGTGCATGAGGCAAAAGAACGTGATGCTGAGTGGGTGGATGTTTGGGGGACTGGTTTGCCGTTACGTGAGTTTCTGCATGTGGATGATCTTGCTCGGGCATTACTTTTTCTCATTCAGAACTATGATGAAGTGGGCCATGTTAATATTGGATCTGGTGAAGAAATTTCCATTGCAGAATTGGCAAAGATGATTGCTGGAACCATCGGTTATCAAGGTAAATTTCGTTTCTTAAATGAGAAACCAGATGGTACTCCCCGCAAACTTACCGACACGGCTAAATTGAATAATTTGGGTTGGAGCCCTGACATTCCATTGGCGGAGGGGCTACGAAGCACCTATAAATGGTATACGAAATATGGGGTTGGCTAAAAGAAATGACGATGTCGTCGGATAACAATATGAGGCTGGAATGCAATGGATAGGAGTGCCGATGAGACGGCTTTTCCATTGTGTGATGATATTGGCCTTTGGTGCGAAGAGGTAACGGAGGCCAGAGCCTGGTCTGCTGGGAGGGCCGGATTGTTTCTGGATAGAGACGGCGTGGTCTTGCAGCGAATACCATATTTGCATAAGGCATCTGATGCGTTACTAGTTGAAGGTGCTACTGATCTAATAAAGGCCTGCAACCGAAAGGAGATTCCAGTTATTTTGGTTACCAATCAATCGGGCGTAGGCCGTGGAATGTATGGTTGGCCAGAGTTCCGAGAAGTGCAAGATGAACTCAGTAGCCAACTTAAGAAGGGGGGTGCATGGCTAGATTTAGTTTTGGCCTGCGCTTATCATGGCGAGGGCAGTGGTGAGTATAGAGTGCCACAGCACCCGTGGCGAAAGCCTAGGCCAGGGATGATCCATGAGGCCGCACGTATCTTGAGGATCGATGTGTCTCGATCTTGGATAGTGGGAGATAGAGCCAGCGATATTGAGGCGGGGCGCGTTAGTGGACTCGCTGGGGGCGTTCTTGTTTTGAGTGGAGAGACCGCTCAGTCGGGTGCTAACGGAATCGTTGGCGATGAGAATTTTATCGTGAGAAAGGCTAACAGTATCGCCTCCTGTCATTTTCTGGTAGGGAAAATGGTTTAGTTCAGTCTGAGTAGTGATATTTTGTAACTTTACTTTTCCCAAAAGTGGCCTATTCGATTTTATGATCCAGGAGGGTTTCCAATTCCCCCAATGCCTGGTCGGCAGATACTACTTTTATTGTGCGCATGCCGAGTTCTCGTGCTGGCTTGAGATTTACCCCAAGGTCATCTAGAAAAATCACTTGTTGCGGTTTCACATTTACCGTGTCGCATGCACATGTATAAAATTGGGGCTCTGGCTTTCGGATTCCAAGTGTCCGTGATTCTATGACGAAATCAAACAAATCTAATATGGGTCTCAGAACGTTATCTTTATCATTATCGTCAGCGGAGGGGCTGAAGTTATTAGTAAGGCAGGCGGTTTTATATTTTTTCGAAAGCACTTCTAGTGCATGGACCATTTCTGGGCGAGTTTGTCCGTGGATACAGGCTAGTACTTCCTGTCCATCTAGTAAGACACCTTTAGCCAAAGCTTCTTGTTCAAATAGGGCGCAAAATTCTTCAATAGTGACGTCATTGCGCTCCAGCTTTGCCCAGGCATTGTTATTGCTGTTGGTGGCGTTAAGAGTCCGAATAAAGTTTTCCGGTATCCCCTTGGTTACCTCATATTTGTTGAACGCAACAAAAGGGCTTGTAGTAAAAACCCCGCCAAAATCCCAAAAAATAGCTTTTGTCCCACTATTATTCATTCAGGTGCACCTACAGGAAAATTCTTTCGAAGTTCCCGTTTTAGAGCTTTTCCACTGGGGTTACGTGGGATGACTTCCGCAAATTCGACGTTTTTGGGGAGCTTAAAGCGGGCTAATTTGCCAACGCAAAATGCCATAATTTCGTCGGCAGTGAGGCTCTCCGATTTTTTTACTACTATCGCTAAGGGTGACTCCCCCCATTTTGGGCTTGCCTGACCGATAACAGCCACATCCCTAACTTTCTCGTGGGAGAGTATGACGTTTTCTATTTCTGCTGGATATACGTTCTCCCCACCTGAGATGATCATGTCTTTCAATCGATCCTTAATATAAATGAATCCGTCTTTGTCCATTGTGGCGATATCACCTGAATGTAACCAACCATCCTTTAGCGTTTCTTGGGTGGCTTTGGGGTTATTCCAATATTCTTTCATCACGTGTCGGCCGCGAATGAGAATTTCTCCAGGTTGATCAGGTTGGACGTCCAAACCATTTTCATCTACAACTCGAATATCGGTGTGGAAAAAGGCCTTACCGCATGAAGCGGGGTGATCGGCTACGTCCATCCCGCGGAGCAGACAGGCGGGTCCACAAGTCTCGGTCATGCCAAAGGCTTCGTTGATAGGGATGTTGATATCAGAGTAGGCTGCGATTAGGGAGGCTGGAACTGGGGCGGCCCCGCTCATTATCCAACGCAAGTTTGGTCGAGCATATTGGTTTAACTCCGGAGCTTGTATCATAAAATTTAACATCGCTGGCACAGCTAATGAGGTATCGATTTGTTCTTTCTCAATCAGTCGCCAAGCTTCGCCTGGATCAAAAGTTCTCAGAGTTACGTTGGTTGAGCCTAGATAGATATTTGCGGTAACCGGAGTGAGCGCGCCGACGTGGTATAATGGGAGTATGAGTAAGTATCTGTCATATAGTCTAAATTCACCCGTAGCGGCCCACGTAATACAGGCCCAGATAGCAGAATTATGAGTGTGGACAACCCCTTTCGGCAGTCCTGTTGTTCCCGAGGTGTACATTATGTAGAGCATTTCTTCCTGGCCGGCAGATATCTCAGGTTCATGGGTTGGCGATGAAAGGCGGAGCTCCTCGTAATCCAGTGTAAAGTCTGGCCGGTCAGTAGCCGAGCTATTTGGGCCAGCCACGAAGATAAAGTTTTCAATAGACTTAATTGAATCAAGTTTACTCTGTAACTCTTCGGCTACATTTGTAAACTCAGGTCCAAACATTAGTAGGCGTGATCCTGAATCTTGAATGATATAAGCAAGCTCATCAGCGACAAGCCGAATATTCAACGGGACGGTTACTGCTCCAATTTTTGCGAGGCCAAAAAAAAGTTCTAAATAGGCGGGACAATTGAGCATTAGCAATGCGACTCGGTCTCCCCGTTTTATACCTAGGCCCGCTAGAAAATGGGCGGTTTGGTTGGCACGCTGATTAAGTTCGTGGTAACTAAGTCGGAGCCCACTGGCTACATCGACGAAGGCCTCTACTGTAGGGTCCAAGTGTGCGCGTTTGCTTAAAAAAAGCCCGATGTTGTCGTGCATAGTAATTTTACCTCCCCTGTTTAACCCTGTTTAGTTTAGGGGGTCATTTCGATCAAGGAGAAGAATTGATGGAATTATTTGGTAGTGCTGCATCTCCATTTGTCCGAAAGGTTCGAATAGTTGCTAATGAGGTGGGGCTAGATGAGGGTATGGTCTGGCATGAACTAACCACTAGCCCTGTTGATCCAGACTTGAGACTGGCTAAATCTAATCCCCTTGTCAAAATGCCGACTATGAAGACTGATCAGGGACAAGTATTGTATGATTCGCGAGTGATCTGCGAGTATTTGGATAGTTTGGGTGTCCGGGCCCAAATATTTCCTGAGCGCGCCGATGAACGTTGGCGTGCACTATGTCAGCAGGCGCTGGGTGATGGCATAATGGACGCCGCCGTTTCTATCCGTTACGAACAGAATATCAGGCCACATGAAAATAGGTGGGATGCGTGGATCAAGGGACAGTTAGGAAAAATACGGCGGGGCCTGGATAGAGGGGAGGCAGAAGCTCATAGACTGGATGACAAGCCCCATATAGGAGCCATCACTTTGGCATGTGCTGGCGGTTACCTGGATTTCAGGTTCCCTGAGGAGAATTGGAGGAGCAGCAGGCCTGCCTTGGCAAATTGGTGTGATAGATTTTCATTACGAGAATCGATGATATTAACCAACCATATTGTGCAAGAATCTAATTAAATTAGAAGGGGGTTGTTATGGATTTAGGGCTAAAAGGAAAAAAAGCGATTGTCACTGGCGGAACTAGGGGTATCGGTCGTGCCATCGTCGAGCGTTTAGCTGTCGAGGGGTGTGATGTTGCATTATGTGCAAGGAACGCTGACGAGGTTGCTGCTGCTGTGGAAGCGGTGCAGAAGTTGGGTGGTCATTGTGTGGGTAATTCCGTTGATGTTACCCACGCTGCAGATTTGAATAGCTGGGTAGCGGATGCTGCAGGGGAACTCGGAGGGATTGATATTTTGATTCCTAATGTTAGCGCTCTTGCAGTCTCTAACGAGGAAAAATCTTGGGTCGCGGGTTTTGATACCGATATTATGGGGAGCTTCCGAGCAGTGGAGGCGGCCCTTCCCCATCTAGAGCAGTCTTCCTGTGGAGCTATTGTGCTTATTGCGAGTACAGCGGCTTTAGAAGTTTATCTTGGGCCTAGACCGTACAACTCGATGAAGGCGGCCCTTGTTGCTTATGGCAAGGGCTTGAGCCG
>MDTE01027352.1_pt1 | contig 26833 bp, 27 predicted proteins | sample 811231 | NCBI WGS metagenome assembly MDTE01 (sample SAMN05326651, study PRJNA326480) | marine metagenome | isolation source: seawater | place: Indian Ocean: Red Sea | collected 2010
AGCCAACAAATCCTGCTCCACCAGTTACTAAAATGATATTTTTCATTAAGATTTAGCCTGGCAATGTCCTACTCTTCCATGCCTTAAGACAAAGTACCATCGGCGCAGCAAAGCTTGACTTCCGAGTTCGGAATGGGATCGGGTATTACCCTTGCGCAATAATTACCAGGCGATTGCCTTATACAAATAATAATAATTGTTGTAAAGAGGATTTAATTTAAATAGAAGAAATGATATTTTTGATTTAGTAAATAAATATGAAAAAAACAGCTTTAATTACTGGAATATCGGGTCAAGATGGCGCTTACTTAGCTCAGTTATTAATTAGAAAAAACTATAGGGTTATTGGGACGGATAGAAGATCTGCAAGATTTTCAAACTGGAGATTAAGAAGATTAGGTATTGAAAATGAAATAATTTTTGAAGAAATGGAGCTAAGTGAGTTATATGAAGTTCAAAGAGTTTTTAATAAATATAAATTTGATGAGGTTTATCATTTAGCCGCGCAATCATTTGTAAAAACTTCATTTAGCAGCCCAATAAACACATCTAATATAACTGGTCTAGGTACTTTAAGAATTTTGGAAACTATTAGAGCAGTAAATCCAAAAATTAAATTTTATCAAGCTTCATCATCTGAAATGTTTGGTGATGTTTTAAATAAGGTTCAAAATGAAAAAACACCTTTAAATCCTCAAAGCCCTTATGCAATCTCAAAAGTTTTTTCACATTTCATAACGCAAAATTATAGAGCTTCATATAACATTTTTGCAGTGTCAGGAATTTTATTTAATCACGAGTCTCCTCTTAGGGGTGAAGAATTTGTTACTAGAAAAATAGTAATAGGTTTTTTAAAAATTTTAAACAATGAGTCAAAATTTTTAGAACTTGGAAATTTATATGCTAAAAGGGATTGGGGTTATGCAAAAGAATATGTCGAAGCAATGTATAAAATGTTACAACAAAAGGTGCCAGATGATTATGTAATTTCCACTGGAAAAACATATTCAATCAAACAATTCATAAATTTCACAACTGATTATTTGGGGATGAAAACCAAATGGGTAGGAACAGGAATAAAAGAAAAATTGATAAACAAGAAAAATAATCAGATTATTGTAAAAATAAATCCAAAATATTTTAGACCATCTGAAGTAAATCTATTGAAAGGTAATTCTACTAAAGCAAGAAAAAAATTAAATTGGTATCCTAAAACTAATCTAAAAAAACTAATTAAAATAATGGTTGATGAAGAAATCAAACATTATGATAAATACTAAAATAATTTTAGTCTATAGAAATGAAAAAAATCTTTAATCTAAAAGATATAATTGTAACTAAAAAATATAAACTAAATTTATTAAAAAAATTTTTATCCAATATTAAGGAAAATGAATTCAAAGTTAATAAGTCAATTAAAAATATTCCTTGGAAATTTTTAAAAATTAAAAAATTCAAATTTTATTTTATTTATTTTAATGATGAAATAATTGGAAATATTACAATCCTAGATAATTTATTTAATAGACATCTTTATTTTTTATATATTAACAAAGACTATAGGAATAAAGGAATTGGAAATTTTTTAATAAAAACAAAATTTATAAGAGGAAAAAAACTAAAAACAGTTCATGTGCTTAAATCTCTAAATAAAACTTTAAAATTCTATAAAAAATTTTCTTTTATTAAATCAAAACAAAATGAAAGTAAAAATGTTTTAAAATGGATTACTAAGTGTACCAAATATGATAAGAATACATTTAAGGATAAACATTTAATTATTAAGGACTTTGAAGCTAATTAAATCTATCAATTATTTTACAAATTTTTTTTATATCATTCATTGTAAGTTCGGGATAACAGGGAGGGCAAAAATGATGCTTACAGAAATAATCTGTATTAGGTAACTTGTATTTACTTAATTCTTTTTTATAAACTGGTTGTTTATGTACTGGTGTATTATAAACACCACCTGTCAAAGGAATATTAAATTTTAATAAATATTTTTTTATTTTTTCCCTACTGAATTTAGAGATAAAAATTTGTTTATAATGATTGCAGTAAGAATGCTTAGACGCTTTTAATAAATTGAATTTTGAACTTTTATGAAAAAATTTTTGATAAAATTTAGCTATTTGATTTCTTTTTTTAATTCTTTTTGATACTCTTTTTAACTCAGTAAGACCTAAAGCTGCAGAAAATTCATTCATTTTATAATTTGAGCTTTTTTTATCAAAAAAAGTCTGATTACTATCTTTAAAACCATATTGTCTATAAGATTTCATTTTTTTAAATAACTTATTGTTATTTGTTGTTATCATTCCACCTTCTCCTGTTGTCATGACCTTTGTTGTAAAAAAACTTATAGCTCCTGCGATACCAAAATTTCCTGCATAAGTATTTTTATAAGTTGAACCTTGTGCTTGAGCAGCATCTTCTACTAAAGGAACATTATTTTTTTTACAAATTTTTTTAATTATATTAATATTTGGTGAAATTATTCCACCTATATGCACAATAATTACTGCACCAATTTTGTGGTTAATTTTTTTACTTAAATCAATTGGACACATCATGTAATATTTATTTTCAATATCAACAGGTATAATTTTTCCTCCTGCATTTGTTACAGCGTGTGCTGTTGCTATAAAAGTATTTGAACCAATTAAAACTTTTTTGTTTTTTATGTTTAAAGATCTTAAGATTACCTCAAGTGCAGAGGTCCCACTCGAAGTTGCTAGGCAAAATTTTGATTTATTAAATTTTTTAAACTCTTTCTCAAAATTCCTAACCATTGTATGATTTGAAAAAAAACCTTCTTCAAAAATTTTTTTAACTTTTTTTGCAAAATATTTCTTACTGTAATTTTCAAACTTTAAATCAAATATTCTCATTTAATTAATTTATAAGTTTATCTAACAAAGGAGATAATTCTTTATAAGAACAATTTATACAATGATCATTAGGATTATTATTTTTGCATGCTCTCGAAATTTCACTCATTCTTTCACAGTTTAACACCTCATCAATATTATCTTTAAAAACATTTCCCAATGGTTTTGGAGAAGTATTTATTGCACAAACGTTTATATTGCCTTCGGCAGTCACATACATGCCTCTGTCAACCCAAAAACAATCTGACCAAGTCCATGGGGCTTTTCCTTTTATTAGGTTTTTATATTTTGATTTTAAATAATTTAGATCAATTTCAGAATACCCCCAAGTACTAATATTTTCTTTTAAACTAGAGTCCTCAGACCAATTTTGAGCAATATTCAGTCTTAATTCTTCAATTTGATACTTTTTACAAAGTTCCTCAATTTTTTCGATATCTTGTATATTATCTTTGTTAACAACATAATTACATGTAATTTTACAATCATATTTATTTATCATTTTTAATCTCTCTAAAAAATCAATTAGCTTAATCCATTTAGATGGTTTTCTAAATTTTTCATAATTATCTTTATATCCATCTATAGATAAATAAATAAGATCAAGATATTTTAATGCAGATGTAAAATTATCAGTGATTTTATATTGACAATTTGTTGCTGTAATTATTTTACTTTCTGGAAAGTATTGTTTAAAAATCTTGCATAATTCTGAGAAATTTGGATGCATAAAAGGCTCACCTAATCCTTGAAGTTTTGCCTCTTTTATCGGATGTGACTTAAATTTCTCTAAAATATATATCCAAGAATCAACTGAAATATGTTTTGGATGTTTTATTACTTCTTCTCGGTTACAAAAAGAACAATTTAAATTACAATAACTTGTTACTTCAAAAGACGCATATTCTATTTTTCTGTTCATCTATCTTAATTCGATTCAATTAAATCTTTAAGTTTATCTGAATTTCTCAACAAATTTATAGACAAGGCTGTAGGATTTGGATTTGTTTCTGAATAATCGTTAATTATTATTCTTTGACCATGGTTCAGACCTAAAATCAATTTAAAATTTTTAAAACCAATTTTTTTTAGTTCAGAATTTAATTTTTTTTTAAAATCAAGTGGTCTTGAGGTTGTAAAAACTATTTCAGATTTATTTGCATTTAAATTTTTTAAGATTTCAATATTTTTTTTGATTAAAATATTTTTAGAATTCCAATTTTCCTTCCCATATTTTCCTTTATTAATGAAAATAACTCCATCTAAATCTACAAAAAAAGTTCTATATTTTGACCTTATCTTTAACCAATCTGAAAAGCTTCCATAATCTTCGTAATTCTTTACTTCAGAAGTTAAAAATAAGTTATTTTCTGAAAGCATACTTTTTACTATAAAACTAACATATATTTCTCTAGTTTTTATTAAATTTTTACAATGAAAATAATGTTTTTTAAAATCATTGACTGATTTAAATGAATAAATTCCAACACAAATTTTTTCTGAGACAACTTTTTTTTCTTCGATATCTAAAATCTGTTTTTTATTGTTAGTAATTATAAAACTTTTGTGGTGAATGTTTCTTATTTGAGGGTTTTTTTCTATATTTGCATATAATACAAAGTTTTTATTATAAATATTAAAATTTTTATCTATGTTAAAAAAATTATCCGAGTCTTTTATTATTATCTGACCTTTTAAATTTAAATTTTTTATAGTTTTAAATACGGTTTCACTGGCTGATTTGGTACTATTTTTTAAAACTAATATTTTTACCCTTTTACCAAAAGCTTGATTTAAAATTTGTTTTGCATTAAATTTTCTATCTATTTCCTTTGTAATAGTAATAATTTTTTTCTTTATCTTGCTATTATCATTAAAAGTTTTTAAAGCTCGCTCTATCATTAAATCTCCATTTGGATGAGTAAATAACCATTTAGGTCTAATTGAGGGAAATCTTGAAGATTTACCAGAGCATGGGATTATTAAAGTGGTCATAAAATATTTTAAGTTTTGTTTTCAATAATTTTAAATGATCGATATTCTTACAATAATTTAGTACTCTTAAAAAATCAAGAAGTGTAAGCATTTTAATCAGATTTAATTCATTCGTATCAAAATTGTTATGTAAAAATTTTAAGTAATTTTGTTTTATAGAAATAACTTGAATACGATTTTCATATTCATTTAAATTTCGAAAAGACCAGCCTGATAATAAATCAAACAATAATTTACTTAGATCAAGGTAAAAACTCTCAATAAAATTTTTTGATATATCAACAAAAAAAATATTTTCATTTCTAACTAAGATATTTTCTAAAGATAAATCTCCATGATTTTGACTTAATGAAATATTTTGCCATTTAAATAATTTCAATTTTTCAAATATATGCTTGTATGATTTACTTTTTAGAGTTTTTGATTTTTCAAGTTCTTTAATTTTATTTAAGATTAAATTAGAATCATAAAATTTATCTTCTGATTTTTTTTTACATTCTACAATAAATACTAAAATTTTTTTAAATAGACGATTTATTATAAAAGAATTACTTCGTAATATAAACTCAGGAAAATTTTCACCATTAACATATTCCATATCATAATAGAAATTGAACCTTTCATATCCACTTTTGTAAATTTCAGGCACATATATTTGTTTATTTTTTTTAAAATTAATAATTTTTTTATATTGATTTTCTAATCTGGTAGAAGTGTCTTTGTTAATAGATAGTTTTCTTATTATATATTTTTTATTAAAGTATATTAAAAGTTTAGAACCAGAATTTCCAATTAATTTTTGATTAATATTTTTTTTTGAAATTCTTTTCACTGTATTTATATAATTTTATATTGATAATTAAGATATTATATTATTTATAATATTATTATTATTTATTTTTTTACAAAATGTCTAAGTCAATATGAAAGAATATATAAGAAAAATTATTAGTTTATTAGGTTACGAAATAAGAAAAAAAAAAACTAATTTTTTTCTAAAAAATAAAATAGATTTAATAATAGATGTTGGAGCACACCGTGGAGAATTTGCTTTAGAAGTTTTAAATGAAAATTTTAAAGGAAAAATAATATCTTTTGAACCTCAACTAAAAATTTACAATATACTTTTAAGTAATTCAAAAAAATATGATAATTGGACAGTACATAAAAGATGTGGGATTGGAAAAAAAAATCAATTATCAATAATGAATATAATGAGTGAGACAACATGCAGTTCCTTCTACGTGCCAACAAAAAATTTATTAAGTATTGATCCCACACAAAAAATAGTAAAAAGAGAAAAATCAAATATATACTCTTTAAATACTTTATTTTCAGAACAATATACAATTAAAAAAAAAACTTTTCTAAAAATTGATACTCAGGGTTATGATAAAATTGTTTTAGATGGGGCTTCAAAAATATTAAAAAAAATATTATTTGTTCAAATGGAATTAGCCATTGATCCTTTATATAAAAAAGAATTGAATTACGTAAATATGATTAATTATATGAAAAAAAAAGGATTTATAATTTGGAATTTTGGTGGCGTAATTGAAAATTTAAAAGGTAAATCCATGTCCTTTGATATAATTTTTAAAAATAAAAGCCTTTAGAATAAATTATATTTTCTAAACTGTATCAGTTTATAAATTGCTTCTCTAAAATTTAAAATCATCCAATTAAAAGTATTAAATATTTCTTTAAAACTTATTTCCTCAGCTTTAAATTCTTTGTTGCAGTATTTTTTATAAATTTTTTGCCATTTTTTAAATGTTATTAATTCATTAAAATATATCAGATCTTGATTATCTGAAAAGTTAGGGTGTCTTAAACATTTAAAACTTATTAAATTTGGATTAAGAACTACAAAATTATTTGCTAATATCTTTTCTGTGAATATTACATTTTTAATTGAATGATCATATCCATGTTTAATATTTATTTTAAAATATTTTTTAAGAAAATTTATTACTAAATTTTGTTCAGCTCTAAATCTACTCTTATATTCATTAAAAAAAAATTTGGGTTTCTTTCTATTTAAAAACCATAGTGGGACCTTTTTATTTTCAGAAGACATATATTTTTGATTAAAAATTTTTTCAATATCGCATTTTAAACCAAAGAAAAACCAATCTGAAAAATGCAAAGGTAACGGGTTTCTTCTTGGATCAATAGTATAATGAGATGAAATAATTATTTTTTTTTTTAAAATTTTATGTTTTTTATTAAAATACTTAAATTTATCAAAATAATCTAAAAAATTTGTGTTGCTAAAGATAACATCTGATCTTGTTTTTAAAATATAATTTTTTGTAGATTTTTTTACGCCATTTAGACTAGTTCTTATATGGCCAGAATAATTGTAATACATGAGTGGTTTTAATGAATTTGGAGTTTTTGGTGGTATCTTATTATAAATAATATTAAATTTTTTTTTAAATTTTTGATCTATTTTTTCACCCCTATACGTTGAAAAAATGAGTTCTGATCCTTTAAATGTTTTACAAATATTATTTAAAACCTTAGAGGTAATTTCCTTAAAATAAGGGCCTTGTACAACAACTGTTATATCTTTTTTTTTTATCAACTAGTTTTAGTATATTGCTTATATTTTTTTATAAAATCTTTTATTGATAAATTTAAACCTTTATCAATGCTAGTTTTAGGTTTCCAGCCTAGTCTATTTGCAATTGAACAATCCATTACTTTTCTAGGTGTGCCCTTTAAATTTTTTTTAATATATTTTATTTTTAGATTAACATTCAAAATTTTCATTATTTTTTTAGCATAATTTTCAATTGTATAATCTTTTTGAGTTCCTATATTAATCAGGTTTTTTTTTGTTTTCTTGAAAAGAAAATAAATTGAAGCTTCAGCTAAATCATCTACATAAATTAATTCTCTTTTTGTTTTGCCATTTCCCCATAGGTTAATACTTTTATTATTTTTAATTTTGGCCTCATAAATTTTTCTTATTAAAGCAGGTAAAAAATGCGAGGTATTTAAATCATAATTATCATTTGGGCCAAAAGTATTTGTAGGCATTAAACTTTTGAAATTAGTTTGATATTGTTGATTGTAATATTCACACATTTTTACACCTGCAATTTTTGCAACTGCGTATGCTTCGTTAGTATTCTCTAGCTTACCTGTAAGAAGATAGCTCTCTTTTATTGGTTGTTTTGAATATTTTGGATATATACAGCTTGATCCTAAAAAAACTAAACTACTAATGCCATATTTATACGCGCTATGAATTAGATTAGTTTGTATTTGTAAATTCTCATAAATAAATTCAGCGACTTTTTCACTATTTGTTTTAATTCCTCCAACTTTTGCTGCAGCAATGATTAAGTATTTTGGTCTTACTTTTTTAAAAAACTTTTCAACATTTTTTTGGTTAATTAAATTTAATCTTTTTTTTTCAACGGTTATTATATTTCTAAATTTTTTTTCTTTTAATTTTCTAACAATTGCCGAACCAACTAGCCCATTATGTCCTGCTACAAAAATTTTGTCATTTTTATTAATCATAAAATAAACTAATTTTTTTAATTTGATTATCAAAATTAAAATTATTTTTAAAAGCAAAAAAAGAATTATTTTTTAATTTTTTAAATTTTTCTCTGTTGGAGAATATACTTTTAATTTTATTTGCAATCTCTTGTGGTTTCTTAATATTTACGTTTACGCTGCATTTATATTTTTTTGTAAATAATTTAAATTGTTTTTCATTTGATAAAATAACAGGTAGTCCAGCAGCAAGATATGAATTTATTTTTTGAGATGCACCTGTCATGAATTTATGGCTTGTATTAACTGGTTCATAAAATGCAACACCCAAATCGCTACCAATCATTTTTTTTTCCCATTGCTTTTTTGAAGCTGAAGGATATATTTTTATTCTTCTTTCTATATTGCTACTTTTTATAATATTTTTTAAATCATAGTAAAAATTTTTATTCAAAACTATGCCGCAAAGTGTTAAATGGTAATTTACAGGCAAATATTTAAGTGATTTTATAAGGTTAATCAAGCCATGGCCGGGCCCTATTGTCCCAATTCTAAAAATACTCACAATTTTTTTTTTTTTATATTTTATCTTTGGCAAGTAATTTAAAGGAAGACAGTTGTTTACAGTTTTAATATTTATCTTTTTTTTTAAATGTTTGTTAAACTTTATTCCTCTTTTCTCATTTGAAAAAATAACCTCGTTAAACAAATTTATATTTTTTTTTTCAAAATAATTTAATAGTCTTTTGAAAATATTTTTTTCAAATGGTTCGTAATCAAAGTTATGATAAATTAATTTTCCTTTATAGAAATATTTAATTATTCGAATTATTAAAAGTGGATAATTATTAAAAACAATTAATATATGTGGTTTTTTTAAAAATATATAAAAAATCAGATAAATTAAATAATATATAAAATATATTTTATTCAGGAAATTAATTTTAGAACTAAAAATTTTATGAGAATTACAATTTAATTGTTTATCGTATTTTTTATCAAAAGTTTTATTTTGATATATAATTGTGGTACTTTTTTTTTTCCTTCTTAAATAATTTATCAAATGCTCAATAATAAAATAATCCTCAGGTGATTGGGACCATATTGTCATTAAATACCTCATTTGATATCTATTATCATAAAAATGTTACTTGATTAAATTTTTGTGTATTTTTTTTTTAAAAAAATTATTTGTGTTTTTAAATACAAATCTTCCACATTTATGTTAGGGTATTTAGCAATTATTTCATCCTTTAGTTTATGGTTATTCATTATTAGCTGATATCCAATTGGACAAAATTCTACTACTGTATTATGGGAAATTAAATTATTTGTTTTAAAAATTTCCATATATTCATTACCTGTTTTTTTTGAAAATAACTCCTCCTTAACAAATATCCCCCCACTTCCTTTATTTTGAATTTCATAATTTATTTCACCAACATTCTTATTATAATAATTTAAATATTCCTTATAATTTAATAAAAGGTGATTGTAGCCATGTTCAATTTTATCTCTGCCAGAAAAATGATCACCACCATATGAATACCACAAGGGTCCATAACTTGCATAAATTATACCATCATCTTTTAATAGTTTAGTGAAATGACTTATTGTTTTTTCTGTATCTTTCAAATGCTCAAAAACAGCATCACTTACAATAAAATCAAATTTTTCATTTATCTCTAAGTCTAATATATTTTTTTGAATAAAATCAATGTTAGTTTTAATATTTTTTTCTTTAATAAAATTATTAATTTTTTTCCATGAGGTAGAGTAATTAAAAATATCTATACCCTTTATATAACTTGGCTCAAATTTCACCCATGACAATAATTCAAATCCATTCCCACATCCAATACATAAAATTTTTTTTCCCTTTATTTTTCTAATTGAATTTAACATTTTTTTTCTTCTTTGATCAGAAAAACCTTTGCTTGGTAAAGTAAGATTTATGAAGTAATTTTGTTTTTTGAAGAAATTTTTATATTTAAAATAGTAAAAATTTTTTCTTATAAATAAATCGTAAATATCTCTTATAAAATCTTTAAAATTAAATTTTACAAATGTTTCTGGTTGTAAATTTTTATTTGAAATATCTGTTAATTTATTTTTTTTTTTAAAATTTATTTCCATTTAATTTTAAAAATACTTATATTTAATAATTGAAAAAATTGCCTCTATCCCATCTTTGTAAGAAATTTTCTTTCCTTGTTTATATGTTCTACCTTTATAAACAATTGGTAACTCAATTATATCAATATTAAGATTTGAAATTTTAGTGGTAATTTCTGGGCAAAAAGCAAAGCCATTTTCCTGCAAATTAATTTTTTTAAATAATTTGCTATCAAAAACTTTATAACAAGTATGTGCATCAGTTAATTTTTGTTTATTAATTGTATTTGAAAAAAAAGTTAGTAAATGGTTAAAAAAAACTCTTAATAATGAAGTGAATTCAGTTGTTTGGTATCTTTTTTTTCCTAATACTCTAGAACCATACACTACTTTGCTTTTGTTTAATCTTAAAGGTATAATTAAATTTTTATAGTCCTTAGGATTATACTCTAAATCAGCATCCTGAATAATAACAAACCTGCCCCTTATATGTTTTTGGGCTGTTCTTATTGCTGCACCTTTGCCTAAATTTTTATTATGAAACAACAATTTATCTATTTTTGATCTATTTTTAATTAATTTTTGTTTTGTTCCATCATTTGAACAATCATCAACTACGATTATTTGCTTACTTAAATTAATTGAATTAATCTTATTTATAATTTTAATAATTGTATTGGTTTCATTGTATACAGGAATTATTATTGTTAAAGATACCATATGATATTAGTTTTTATTTATTCTTGTTTAATTATAATTTTTACTGTTCCTTATGCTTTATTAATTTTTAACAACAATGAAACTAGCATTTATTCATATTCAAAAAATATAATTTTTGGAATAATTTTCCTATGTTTTTTTGCTATTTTAGTAAATTTTTTTTTTCCATTAAATATTTATATTTGTACTTTAGTACCTTTAATTAGCTTAATAATAATATTTAAATACAAAAAAAAATTTTTAAATATAAAGTTTTTAAAAATCATAATAATTCAAGCTATTATCCTTACAATGCTTTTGGCTGAAAGTAATGTTTATAGGCCAGATGCAGGATTATATCATTTGCCATATATAGGAATCCTGAACTCAGAAAAGATAATTTTTGGAATTTCAAATCTTCATTCGAGGTATGCCCTAACATCAATTTTGCAATATTTTTCAGCAATTAATAACAATATAATTTTTGGAAGTAATGGAATTGTATTTGCACAAGCCCTAATTGCTTCATCTGTAATAATTAATTTTATTTCACAAATGAATCTATACATAAAAAAAGGTGAATTCAATTTTCACTTTTTTTATTTATTTTTCATAATGATATTTATTGCATATAAAATGAATAGATATAGTGAATATGGAAATGATGCTCCGGCACATTTTTTAGTATTTTTTTTAATTTCCGAAGTGTTATTAATAAAAAATTTTAATATAAAAAATTATACAAATAATTTAATTTTATCATTATTTATAGTACAAAATAAACTAACACTTATTTTTATAGTTTTAATTAATTTGGTGAATATAAATAAAATTAAATTAAATGATTTAATTTTTGATAAGAGATTTATATTTACAAGTCTTTTTTTAATTATCTGGCTATCTAAAAATGTAATTTCAAGTGGATGTTTATTATATCCAATTAAATTAACATGCTTTAAGGAACTACCTTGGACCAATATTGAAACTACAGATAAAGTCTCAATTTCTGCAGAAGCTTGGACAAAAGGGTGGTCAAATAAAAAAGATGATTTAAAAATCTTACAGAAAGATTTTATAAAAAATTTTAAATGGTTTGAGTCTTGGTCAAATATTCATCTACAATTGATATTTAAAATAATGATTCCATATTTGATTTTTTGTTTGCTCATTTTGATAATTTTAAAAATTAAATATAAAAGAAAAACCTTCTACTCTTATCCAAAAGAATTCTATTATTATATAAGCGTATTCCTTATTTGTTCATTAATTTGGTTTTTAAAATCTCCGTTATTTAGATACGGGTACTCTTTTATTGTATGTTTTGTAGTGTTTATTTTTTCATATTTAAGTTTAAGGATTAATTTAAATAATAAAAATAAAAATTATTTCTTAATCTCAGTTGTAATTTTATGTATTACAATTTTTAGCGGAAAAAATTTATTGCGTATTGTCAAAAATGAAAATAATTATAATAACTATCCATGGCCAAAATACTTTTCTATGGATAAAGATAATATTCAAATAAATTTTAAAGAAAATCAATTTGGTGATACTCTAATTGTAACACCAATTAATGGATACTGCATGTATATCAATAAAATTTGTTCTCATTATGGAATCTCGCAAAATTTAAAAGTAATAAAAAAATATAATTATTTAATTTTTAATTAAATTTTAAGCAATATTTTGAGGAGAATTCTTTAATCTTAGCTTATTTTTATCTAATATTTCTTCTATGAATACTTCCAAAGAATTGTCAATTTTTTTTAATTTAATTTCTAGATATAATAACAAATTTACTCGCTCTTGGATTTTAGTAAATTTTTTATCTACATTTAAAAATATTTTAAAATTATTTTCAATTTTATTTATTGATAAATTTTCATTAGATAATTCATTAAAATCAATATAAATTTCATTAAGTATAGAGTTTATTTTTAATAATTTTTTATCATAATCTAATTTTTTCCAATCCTCGGAAGTTTTATAATAATTTTTATTAACATCAAATTTAGTTTTAGTTTTTATTTGATAATTTAAAAAAATATTTCTTATTGTTTTTTTTATCAATGTAAAATAAGACCCTGCCTGATCAGGAAGAATAATACCTTTATCGTATCTAATTTGGTTATATCCTCTTATTTTCTCCTCTAAGTAGATTGCACCATGATCTGCTGCTTCTTGAATATTTTTATTAAGTATAATCTCAAAAAAAATATTAATAAGTTTTTTAAAATCACTTTGCTCAGTAATATTGTGGTATGTGCCTTTAATAATCTGTTTTTTTATACAAATAGCAATTTTTGCACTTCCAATTTGATCAATGTAATAATCCTCTATATTTCCAAATTCTTTTTCTGAAAAAAAATTTTTACAAACAATTAAATCTAATTTTTTTTTGTAAAATGATTTTATATTTTCATCTACTCTAATCGCTAAAACTTCTTTTGTTTTATCAATATTATTAGATTTATTATCCTTAATTTTATTTTTTCTACTAAATATAAAATCTTCATATTTTTTCCTTATAAGTTCAACTTCAAAAATAATTGAATTGTTGTTTTTTATTTTTTTATAATTTGAAATTTTATTTAAAAAAGCTCCAATTTGGTCAACTAACTTTATTTCATCATTATTGTAATCAAAATTAATTTTAAAATTTAGAAGTTTTGTTTCAGCTAATGCATCTACTAAATTCAAAAAACTTTGATAATCATTTGTACCAGGTACCCAAAATTTCAAATACTCATCATCTTTACCAAAGCCTCTAAGATTATCTAATAGGTTTTGATCATAACTTTTTATTAATTTTTTAAAATTTATTTCTTGCACTTTAAAATGAGATCATATTCGAATTAAGTTCATCTTGTGACAACCTGGGACTTAAATCATGTATTGCTCTACCAAATTCTAATTTAGGTATAACCTTTTGATTTTCACTTATTTTTACATCACATAAAATTGGTAAATTTGATTTTAAAATATAGTCAATTTTTTCGTCTAATTCATTATGATTATTTATTTCAACTGTTTCAATATTATAAGCTTTAGCTATTTTTTGTAGATCTGGCATTGCTAAACCTGAAGTTTCGTCTACACCTACTCTTCTTGAATCCAACCAAGTATCTTGTGTCTGCTTTATTAGTCCATACCCCTTGTTATTTATTACAAATATTTTTACCGGAAAATTAAAATGCGCTATAGTCGCCAACTCTTGTATATTCATTTGCATTGAACCATCACCTATAGTGCAAATAATATTTTTTGATTTATCTGCTAAATACGCACCTATAGTTGCTGGCATTGAATATCCCATTGGAGAATGATTTAATGCTGTAAAAACTCTTTGACCATTTGTTTGAAATGATTGCATGGCCCATATTAAATTTGCACTCGCATCAGGAATTAAAACATCATTTTTTCCAGTTTTATCGCTCAATTTTTTCATAAATACATACGCGTTATTATTTTTTGATTGATTGTAATATTGGGGTTTAATTATGGGGTATTTGTCTTTCCATTGCTGAAAATTACTGATCCATTTATCATAGTTTTTTTTCTTTTTAACCGCTACTAAAGATTTTTTAAAAAATTCTTTTAAATCAAGATTTATTTTTAAATCAATTTTTAATCCATTATTTTTAGTAAATTCATTTTTATCAATATCTACAATAATTTTTTTAGCTTTAGGTGCAAAACTTTTAATATTACTTCCTGTTATTTGAGTATTTAACCTACACCCAAGAGATATTAACAAATCACAATTTTGAACAGCAAAATTTCCATACCTTGTAGCTGCAACGCCAAAAGTACCAGCATTTAATTTATTTTTATAAGGTAACAAATCTATAGTAGCCCATGATGGCGCAAATGGGATTCCTGTTCTTTCTATGAACTTAATTACTTCTTTTTTGGTATTTGATAGATTTATACCATGACCTAAAATAATAAGTGGCCTTTTTGAATTTTTAATTAACCCAATTAATTTTTTTTCAAAATTGATTTTTTTACTCTTATATTTAGGTGGTGTGAAACCTTTTAATTTTTTAGGATCTATTTCTGCCCTCTGCAAATCATCAGGCAAATCCATTAAAACAGGACCTGGCCTACCTTCACGAGCAAAGTAAAGCATTTTTTCTAACTCATACCTTATTTTATCTTTATTTTTTAGTAAAACTGCATACTTGGTAATTGGTTTTACTAAATCAACTACTTCCATTTCTTGAAACCCAATTTGTCTTATTTTTTTATTTTTTCTCAATTGACCGGTTACAACTGCACCTGAAAAATGAATTGTTGGAATTGAGTCAAAGAATGAACAAGCCATCCCCTGCATTAAATTTAACATCCCAGGTCCACTTGTAGCCGCTGTAACACCAATTTTTTTTGTTAGTCTAGAGTAAGCATCTGCAGCTATTGAAGCTCCTTGTTCATTTTGTGATGGTACAACTTTTATATCTTTTCTTTTGCCGAGGCTATCTAAAACATGAATAATATTTCCTCCTTGACCCACAAAAACACTATCTGTTATTTTTGATAAAAACTCCGCAATATAATCTGATAGTTTCATTATTCTTTTAAAAATTTATATAAAATTAATATGTTCAGGAGGTTCTGTATTGGGTTGTTTTAATTCTCCTTTACCTTTTACAAAGTTATCAAGTGTTTCATTTACTTTATGTTGCAAACAAAGACTTGCGCACATCTTTTGCGCATTAAATTTAGGAGAAGATAAATAATTCATTATTTGCCAATACCTATCGGACTCCCAAATTTTTTTAAATCTTGTGTCACAAATATTTCCTATATGAAATTTTTTATATTTTTCGTTAAATAATCCCCCGCAAGGTGCTACCAAGCCAGATCCAGATAATTGTAACATAAAAGGTGCTCCATAACATCTTTGATAAGATCTTTTATTGTTTCCTTTATCTTTAATTTTAGACCATTTAATTACACATTTATAACTATCATCAGAATATCCCTCGGCTTCTTTTAATAATGGATATAGTTTTTCATAATCATCATAGGAAACACCCAGGCCACCATCCTCATTATCAGAACAATGTTTAATTATGGCGTAATCAGGCCTCAGCTCTTTTCCTAATTTAGCCAAAGGAATTATCTGATCTGCATCCTCTGGCATTAAAACCATTTGCATGCCAATAGTTACACTAAGTTTATTTTTCTTTTTAATTTCAACCATATCTTTAATATTTTGACAAACTCTATCGTATGCACTTTCTTTTACACCCATAATTTCAGCATATCTTTTTTTTTCTCCAGCTGAAAAATTTACTCTTAAATAAGTTAAGTAAGGCATGACATCCTCTAATCTATTTTTAGTTAGCACAAAAGCATTTGTTCCTACTGCCATAGACAATCCTAATTCGTGACCATATTTACATGCATCTGTAAAAACTGGGGATATTGTACTTTCACCATCTGAAACAAAACTAATACCTTTAACTCCTATTTCTGCACAATCCTCCAAAAAATCAAAAATAACTTTTTTGTTAATTATTTTTCTATCATTTTCCTGAAACATCGCGTAACAAAATCCACAAGAATAATTACAAGCTCTGGTAAGAGCCATATCAATTGTAATTGGAGCTATTCTCTCACCTTTTTGCCACTTTTCGACTCTGTCTAAATGCCATGCAAGCTTAGTGCCATCTAAAATTAAATCTTGATGATCTTTAGCAAATTCACTCATTGTAAAAATATACCTTATAACTTTTTATTTAACTACAAATTTATTTATTAATTTACATACTCTTATTATGTCACTTTTTTTTAAGTCCTGATGAATTGGAAGAGTTAATATTTTTCTACTTTGAATTTCTGTGACTGGGAAGTCACCTTTTTTATAACCAAGCCTTTTTGCTGCAGGTTGCAAATGTATTGGTATTGGATAATGTATAGATGTAATTATCTTATTTTTTAATAAAAAGTTTCTTAAATTATTTCTATCATTCACTTGAATTACAAAAGTATGATAAGTGTTAAACTCCTCTTTTTTTTCAATTGGGAAAAAAACTTTTTTTGGTAAATATTTTTTGTAAATATTATAATTTAACCTTCTTTTCTTTATAACTTTATTTAAATTTTTTAATTTAAAATTCAGAAATGCTGCTTGTAAATTATCCATTCTAGATACATATCCAAAATTTTTAACTTTATCCCTTTTTGTCATTCCATGATTGCTTAAATCTTTAATTTTTTCATAATACTTTTTATTATTTGTAATTAAATAACCTGCGTCCCCTATTGCGTTTAGATTTTTTAGTGGATGTGCTGAAAAACATCCTATATCTCCATAAGTGCCTGAGTATTTTTTAAATAACTTTGATCCCACTGATTGTGCTGCGTCTTCAATAATTTTTAATTTATACTTTTTGGCTATTCTAACAATACTTTTCATATCTGACATTCGACCGGTTAAATGAACTGGCATGATACATTTTGTTTTTTTTGTAATAACTCTCTCAATTTTATCTGGATCAATATTTTGATCGTCCAATACATCTACAAAAACTGGTTTAGCACCTAAGTGAACAATCGTAGCAGTTGAGGCTATAAAAGAATTTGGTGTTGTAATGACTTCGTCACCACTTCTCACTCCACAAACGTACATAGCTAATGTAAGAGCATCTGTGCCACTATTTAATGCAACTGCGTATTTTGACTTACAGTATTTTGAAATATTTTTCTCAAAAGCTATAACTTCTTTGCCACCTACGTACTCCCCACTATCTAAAATTTTTTTAAAAATAGAAGTAAGAGTTTTTTTATATTTAGAATTTTGATAAGATAAATTTACATATGGAATTTTCATAAAAAATATGATCGATGTTTATTACTTTTTATAAAAAATTTACAGATTTATTTGAAAAAAAAACATCCATTTTTTATATCCTTTTTTTGATTTTTACTATTCTATTATCAAGTTTTTACACTCATTTTTATTTAGAAAAGTTTGATGATCAATTTAATAATAATAATGAATTAATACTTAATCTTATTCCATTTGGCTATGGTCAGATAATTGAAAATTTATATTATCATAATAAATTTGAACAAGTTTGGTTTGGTATTAATACCTATTTAACTAGGCTACCATTTGTACCTCTTTTCATAACAAGTTTATCTAAAATTTCTTTAAATGTTTACTTTATTATAATTACAAAAAATATAATTTTTTTTTCATTAATATTTTATAGTATAAAAATTACTACTATTAGATATAACAAAAAATTTTTATCATTCTTAATATTATTTATTATTTTTTTTTACAATTTTTATAATACAATTGTTTTATCAACATATATTTATGCAGATGCATATATTGCATCAATTTTGCCATGTATTTTTTTAATTTTACTTTCTGATATTAAAAAAAAATTTCTTTTAATTTCAACTTTAATTTTTATTTTATATTTTACAAAAACTAGTGTTTTTTATTTAACTATTTTTATTTCAATTTTGTTTTTTATTTTAGAAAAAAATTTGACTACATATAAAAGAGTTTTACCTATTATTTCTTTAATTTTGGCTATTATGATATGGGGAACATTTGGTTACATTAAAACTAAAAAATTTCCAGTTGGTTCAAATATGCTATCTAATAATCAGGAAGCGTTATCGATTGTTATGAATAAGAATTTTAAAGACTATTACCCAAAACTTTCTGTCGATTTGATACCACGAGAAAATATAAACAATAAATTTAAAAACGAATGGGAGTTTAGTGAGTATTATAAAAGTAAAAATAAAGAATATTTTTTAAATAATAAGTTAAATGTTTTCAAAGATATAATTATAAAAGTTAAATTTATTTTTTTTAATTATAGAAAGGATGCCATAAATACTAAAATTGATACAAATAATAAAAATTCAATAATGATATCTCACATTTTTAACAGAATTGTATTTATTATTAGCATAATTGTTTTAATTAAAAATATTTTTGAAAAAAAGTTTCAGAAACCAGAGATTTATTATTTTGCAATTATCGTATCTAGTCTCTTTCCACATGTAATTGGATGGGCAACATCTAAACATTTAGTTCCATTATTTTTGGTATCACATCTTTATTTATTTTTAAGATTAAATTTTTTTAATAAGCTAACCCAATAGTAATAAATAATTAATCGAAAAGTGTTTATTAAAACCTTTATTGAATTTTTAAATTTAAAAGCATTTGCACCTTTTAATCTTTCATCAAGTAACGTTGGTACAAACTTAATTTTTAAATTATAAAATAATTTTAATTTAACCCACATTTCAACACTAAAATTATGACTGTCAGTATAAATATTTAAATTATTAAAAATTGATTTTTTTATAAGAGTCACTCCATTGAAATAGGGCAATTTCAAACCAAATATTTTGTTAAGTAAGGGTGTATAGGTTTCAGTAAATATTCTTCTAAACTTATTCCTAGTTTCTGTGTTGGTATAATATGTACTTATTACATCATAATTTTTATAGTCTTTTAAAATTTTAATTAATTGATTTTTTTTATGTGCATTATCACCTGGTACCCAAATAATATATTTCTTGGTTGAAAATTTTGCTGCTTTTTTTAGAGAACCACCATAGCCTAGATTGAAATTATTTTTTATAAGTTTAACAAATTTATTACTTTTTTTGTAATTGTTTATAACTCTAATACTGTTGTCCTTGCTACAGTCATCAATAACTAAAACTTCAAAACTTTTAATCTTCAAAGATATACAAGTTTTTTTTATTTCGATAATTGTACGTACAATATTTTTTTCTTCATTAAAGCATGCTACTAAAAAACTAATCATCTTAATTCATTAAATGTAAAAAATAATTATTTATAGAAGTCTTTTACAGTTTTGATAATGTAATCAAGCTCTTTTTTTGATTTATGTTGATCACACGGAAATGTAATTATCTTATTCAAATGACTGTTGGTAACTGGAAAATTTTTATGATTATTTTTTAAATACTTGTATGCTTTTTGCTTATATATTGGAATAGGATAATGTATTTTTGCCTCTATCCCTTTTTTAAGGCAATATTTCAATAATAAATCTCTCTTTTGAGCAAATACAATATATAAATGAAAAACAATCTTATAATTTTTTTTTCTTTTAGGTATCGTGATTTCTGGAATTTTAGATAATTTTTCATCTAGATATTTTGCATTATTTATTCTTTTTTGAGCAATGAATTTTGCTTTTGGAATTATCCAATTTCCGATTACAGCCTGAAAAGTATCAAGTCTAGAATTATAACCAGGAATTAAAACTTCATCTCGATTTTTTAATCCATGATTCCTTAGCAATAGTAATTTATTATAATATTTTTTGTTATTTGTAGTTATTACACCTCCATCAGACCAAACATTTAGATTTTTCAGAGGGTGTAAAGAAAAAGCAGCAAAGTCTCCCCAATGACCCGATTTCTTATTATTAATTGATGCTAGAATTGATTGACATGCGTCTTCTACAATTGGAATGTTATATTTTTTTGCTAGTTTTTTTAACTTAGGCATATCTGTCATATAACCAGTATAATGCACAGGTAAAAATGCTTTAGTTTTTTTTGTAATTTTTTTTTCAACTAAATCTACGTTCATACAGAATGTATCGTCACAATCCACAAATATTGGTTTTGCTCCAATTTCAATTATTGCTCCAACTGTTGCAACAAAAGTATTTGCAGCTGTAATTACTTCATCTTTGTATCCTACCCCAAGAGCTTTCAAACTTAATTTAATTGCATCAGTTCCTGAATTGACTCCTACTGCGAATTTAGAATCATTTAGTTTTGCAAATTTTTTTTCAAATTCAAATAAAGGTTTGCCTAATGTAAAATCCTCGGTTTTTACAAATTTTTTCAATTTTGGCCAAAGTTTCCCTGTACGTGAAAATTGCTTTGATAAATACGAATATCTTACTTTCATTTATGTTAAATTTATGTTGTTCATTCTTTTTATATTAAAAAATAATTCATTTTCAAAAGTATTGTTTAATATTTTTTTTTCAAAACAATTTTTTAAATCTTCAACTGCATCTTTAATTGTAAAATTAGTTTCAAATCCCAATACATTTTTTATTTTTTCATTACTTACATGATATGATCGGTTGTCATTTGAAACAGTATTTATAATTTTTACATCATCTCCAATTACTTCTTTAACATTACTTGCTAATTCATTTACAGTTTGATTTTTGTATCCAACGTTAAATATTTCTCCATTAATTTTATTTGCATTCGCATCTAAAACAGCTAAATAAGATCTAACCATATCATCTATGTGAACATTGGGTCTTAATTGGCTTCCACCAAAAACATTAATTTCTCTTTTATGAAATGCATAATTTGTTAAAATATTTACAACTAAGTCCAATCTTTGCCTCTTAGCATAACCACATACAGTAGAAGGCCTTATGGTTGTTGTAACAAATTCATCTGATTTATAACGATTCAAAATTTTTTCACATTCGCCTTTAAATCTTGAATAATCTGTGAGAGGTTCTAGGCTCATATCTTCAGTTACGTTGAGTTCTTTTTTAATTCCATAAACAGATGAAGAGGAGGCATAAATAAATCTTTTAATATTTCCTTGAATACTTTCTTTTACAAGTGGCTCAAAAGCGTCATAGTTAATTGATTTACCAAGTTTTGGATTAAGTTCAAAACTTGGGTCATTAGAGATACAGGCTAAATGGATTAAAGAGTCATGGCCAGGGATTATTTCTTTTAATAATTCAATATTTCTAATATCTCCTTTTATAATTTTAAGATTTTTATTAATGGGCAAAACATCTTCACCATAAATCATCAAATCTAAGACTGTGACTTGATAATTATTTTCTAACAATGTTGGAACTAATTTAGATCCAACATATCCTGCTCCACCTGTAATTAATATTTTTTTCATTAATTTTTGTAATTATAAAAATATCCTATTAACTTATTTTTTACACTTTGTAAAATTTCATGAAATGGTTATAAACTAAATTTTTTTTAATAGTGAAAAAGCAAAAATAACAACCCTTAAAAACTTAAGACCCTTTCTATTTACTTTAATACGTTTTTTATCAAATATAATTTCGTTATTAGTTCTTAATCTTTTAATTCTGTTATCTAAAATTACTTTTTCATTATAGTTTCTTGAATAAACATTAATATTAATAAATTTATTTTTAGCTGTATCTAATAGTATTTTAGTTCTAGAGGAAGTATTTACCATAGACAACATATTATAGAAAATAAATGATAAACAACAATTTACTATTATTACATTTATTAAAAGTTCATACCCAAAAAAATATATTGTTAGAATTATATTTAAAAACAAGTTAGTGATCAAATTTGCAATTTCTGCTAATCGAAAAGGAAAAATATATTTATCTTTAAAAATAATTAAAAAAAATTTTAGTAATAATGCAAAAGATAATATGTTTAGTATAAAATAAATTATATACACTGTTTATCCTTGTGATTTAATTTTATAAAAATTTTTTAAAAATAAATAAAAACTACTAAATTTTTTTCCTATGGGAGTTAAAAATAATTTATTTTTTTTTTTAATTAATAATCTTTGAATTAATAAATCTGAAATTCTGATTTGTATTAATTTTTTTTTTTTTAAATTTTTTAAGATATTTTGATAAGAACAACCATTTTTCTTTATTAAATTATAAATTAAAACTGTAGGACTTTCATAAGATTTTGTTGATATGTTAAAAAATAATACTAAAAAAATAATAAAATAAGTTAAATATGCAGATTGAATAAAATTACTATCTAATTCATCTAAAAAATTTTCCCATACAAAAATCAATAAAAAAAAAATTATAAATGTATAAAAAATAAATAATTTCAAATATTTTATAAAAACTACTTTCTCTTTAAAAATAAAAAAATAAAGCTGATTATAAAGTAGTAATGTAAAAAAAATTAATAAAATTGCAAAAAATGGCATCATAATTTGATCTATATAATTATTTAAGTGCAAACTCTAGATGTCTCAAAAAATTTTTCTTTTTCAAAAATGAACTATTGCCCATTGTTTCTACAGAATAAGCTCCTGCAAAAGATCCCAATAACAATGAAAGATCATTTGGAGCACCAATTTTGATTAATAAAGATATTATTGATAACATGCTATCACCAGCACCAACTCTATCTACTACATTGTTTGCAAAAGCTGGACATTCTATAAATTTATTATTTTTGTTATTAATTAAAAATGCTCCATTTTTTCCCCTTGTGACAAGTAGATTTTTTGTTTTTAATTTTGTTATAAGTTTTCTCGATAAAAGATTTATATCATCTTTTTTACTTCTCATTTCATGTCTTAATTCAGTTTCATTAATTATAATTGCATTTATATTCTTATATTTTTGTAAAGTGTGATAACCAATATTAGAGGCGTTTACTTGTGCATTTAAAGCTATAAATTTTTTATTTAAACAAATTTTTAATGCAGTTTTGTCTGACAAAAAACCATGTCCATAATCTGATATAATAATCATGTCAAATTTTTTAATTATTTTATCAATATGTTTAGTTATTGCCTGGTCTTCTCTTTGTGAAATATTATCATCATTAATAGAATAGATTCCAAATAATTTACTTTTTGTAATGTTGTCTATAAATCTTTTTTTCAAAATAGTGGGACTGTTTTGTTTTGAAAAAAAAGTTGAATTAATTTTGTTATTTAATTTTTTTTTAATAAAATTCTCATACTCTCTTTTTTCTCCAATCATGCTTACTAATTCAATTTTTTTACAAAATTCTGCTAAATTATTTGCTATCGCAGCAGCACCACCTAAGTAATTTTCCGAATATATGTCCTTTAAAGCAAGATATGGCTCTTTTCCAGATTTTCCTAATGCTTCACAAAAATTATACTGATCAATAATTGTTTCTCCAATTACTAATACCTTTAATTTATTTATTTTGTCAAAAATTTTTTCAATATAATCATAATTGTATTTCTTAGATATAGTTTTTAAAAATTTTGATTGTTCATCATTAAATTTAAAATTATTGTTAATTATTTTACTTGAGCTAAATGTTTCTTCATTTGTAAATATGATTTTTCCACCATAATTTTCAACTGCTTTTTTTTCAAAATCTATTTTACCTGTCTTATCTTCTTTTGAAAATTTATAATCTTGACCTTTAATATAAAAATTTGGTTTTATGATCTTTAAAACACTAATTGCACTTGAAGATTCACTTAAACACACATAGTCAATACAACTAATATGTGATAGAAATTCTATCCTTTTATTTTGTTTAAATATCGGTCTTCCAGAACCCTTGTTCACATATTTATCTGATGTGACTGTTACAATTAGTTTATCACCTCTTTTTTTTGCTTCTTCAAAATGTTTAAGATGACCTATATGAACAACATCGAACACACCATGGCAATGAACTATTTTTTTATTTTTTAATTTAAGTTTATTTATTAAACTTTTTAAATTTTCAATTTTTACTATTTTGCTTCTCATTTTAAATATTTAAACCAATCTTTAGTTGCAATTTCAATTTTTTTTGGTGTCCAAACAGGTGCTTTTCTCCAATAATCAATATCTTTTAATAAATATTCAATACCTTTTTCAATTTTTATTTTTGGTTTCCAATTTAGATTTCTTTTAATCTTTCTTATATCAGCAAAAGTTACATCAGGTTCTCCTGGACGTTTTGGAATTTTTATAGTGTTACCTTTTAAAAGTTTTACAATTCGATTAACACTCACAGTCTCTCCACTTCCTACATTCATAACATCAAATTTAATTTTTGACTTTGCTGCTTTTATTAGAGCGTCTACTATATCTGATACATATGTGAAATCTCTAGTTTGATTGCCATTTCCTACGACTGTAAAAGGTTTATTGTATAATTTTTGAGTTAAAAAAGTGCCAAACATAGCGCCATATGTTCCTGAAGTTCTGGATCTTGGGCCATAAACATTAAACAATCTTAAGGATATACAATTTAATTTATAAACTTTAGACCAATGTAGTATAATTTGCTCTCCTAGATATTTAGTTAACGCATAAGGATATTCAGGATTAATTTTTTCATTTTCACTTGTAGGTGTATTTTTACTTATTCCGTAACATGATGATGACGCTGTATATATTATTTTTTTTACTTTATGTTTTACACAGCTTGAAACTACATTTAGGGAGCCAGTTACATTAGAATCATAATATTTTTTAGGTTTTTGAATACTAGGCACAATATCAGCAAGAGCCGCACAATGAAAAACAATATCAATTTTTTTAAAAAGACTGTCAATTTTATCTTTGTTTTTTATATCTAATTTAAAGAATTTTAATCTATTTTTAAATTTAGAAATATTTTCTATACGACCAGTTGATAAATTATCAATAATTATAACTTTGTAACCTAGATTAATTAATTTTTCAGCTAAATGGCTACCTATAAAACCACATCCACCTGTAACAATAGCTCTTTTCATTTGCTAAATACAATTTATTTAATTTAAAATTAAGTCTTATGGTCTAATTATTAATAAAATCAATAATTTAATTTTTAAATTTATAAAAAATATCTACAATAGTTAATAACCAATACTGGTGAGTATTTTCTATAAAATTAAATTGTTTAGAATTCACATAAAAATTTATATATCCTTGTTTTGATAGTAAATTTTTTCCATTAAACCCGGTAAATGTAATCAATTTATTTTTATTTTTTTTAGCAAACTTAGCAGCATTAAGCATATTTCTTGAATTTCCACTTGCTGAAATAAGAATAATTAAATCACCCTTATCAGAATAAAATTTTAAAGCCTCTTTAACCCAATTTTCATAACCATAATCATTTGCAAAACAGGTTAACAAATCACTTTCATTAAAATTTACACATCTTACACCTCCATTTTTAGTCATATCAACACTAAAATGACTTGCTATAGCTGCGCTACCACCATTTCCTACAATTATGATTTTTTTTTTATTTTTTTTTATTTTTAAAATTAACTCATATAATTTTTTTATCTTAATCAAAATATCATCATTTATTTGAGAAATTTCAAAAAATTTTTTATTATAATTTTTTAAGAAAGTGTTTAAATTTTTCATCTTAATTTTTTTTTTAATTTTTCTGTCCAATTTTTATCAAAAAATATACTTTTATCATCAATATATATATCATAAGAAGGTTTTCCAAAAATTAATTCATGATATTTTAATTTCCATTTTTTTAATTGTATCTTCGTAAATTTGTAACCTTGTTTTTTTGCTTTGGTAATATCATTATTATTTCTTCCCATAAACCTTGCTGTAAATATTTTAATATAGTAACCTTTTTTAAATAAAGTATTTACTAAATTTATTTTTTTTTTTAAAGGAACACTAGATTTATAATTATTAGATTTAGTCCTACAAAGAACATTATCTAAGTCAAAACAAATAATTTTTTTTTGCATATGGATGATAACTATATCTATAATATTTTAAATTTTGAAATATCTTTAAATGAGGTGTTTTTTATTTTTAATAATTCTTTAGTTAAGTTATAAGTTTCTGTTTTTTCATCACACAACATAATTTCTGGATGTGAAGTTTTTTTTAAATTATTCCCTA
>MDTE01104743.1_pt1 | contig 26824 bp, 28 predicted proteins | sample 811231 | NCBI WGS metagenome assembly MDTE01 (sample SAMN05326651, study PRJNA326480) | marine metagenome | isolation source: seawater | place: Indian Ocean: Red Sea | collected 2010
TAATGCAAGATTTAACTAATAGCGAATATTTACAGCAATCAGTTATCAATTACAAATCTCAGAAAGACCTAAAAAAATCAAAAAATCTTATGCGAACGATTGATTTATTAAATAAAAGATTTAATAACAATGCAATTACATGGGCTATCACAAAAAAACCACAAAATTGGATGATGAATAAAAATTTCTTAAGTCGGTCATCTACAACTGATTTAGAACAAATTCCAACTATAATGAAGTAAAAATAAAATGGAATTTATAATATTTTTAAGCAAATTAGATAAAGGAATTCTTGATTTACTAATAAAAGCAAACTATATAGTTGAAGAAAATAAGATTGAATGTCTCTTAAACAAAGAAATAAAAGGTCTACATAAATTTGAAGAGAATAAAATAATAATATGCACTGAAAATGCAAAAAGAAAAACAAAATATAAAAATAAAAAAAGATATTCAGATGATGATAATTTCAAAACAGCAAGGGCAATAAGAAGAGCATTGAGACATGAAGCCACTCATGCAATACAAAAATGCAATAACAATAGTACGGTAGGCGAAATTAAAAATTTAGAACAAAAATTACATAAAAATAAGAGAAAAGCATTAAAATTCTCAACTTTAGAATTTGCGGGGACTTACGCTAAAGAAGTAGAAGCTTATATTTTGGAAGAAAAGCCAAGAAAGGTAAAAAAAATGCTTAAAAGCTATTGTTTATAAATCTAAGAGAACCTTTTCAACTACTAATAAAATTTCCACAACGTTGTTTATCTAAGAAATTAATATGCTGCCTTTCTAGGTAATATAGTTCTTGAAATTTAATAGCATCTGAATTCAAATCCTTAAAAAGTTCATCGATCTCTTTATTAGAATCTGAGGATTCTGAGGAGGAATTATCTATTAATATAGATATGCAATTTTCTAAGGTTTTTACCCTTTGTGAACCCCAAGACTCAATAAGATGTCTACACCTCTTGAGAGATTTATATCGTTCCAAAAGAGATAGAGATCCTAGAAGGTTATCTTTTGGACTTTTTAAAATAGCTAAAAAGTATTCATTTGGGTTAATAAAAGCATTAATTTTATTTGATAATTTAGAATTATGAAGAGCTAAGTGATCAGGCAATATTGAAATTAAATCAATCTTAGAAAATTCCATAATAAAATTTTGATTATTAGAATCTTTTAATTTTTCTATATAATTTAAACCAAAATTAATTTCTTCAATTCTTGAGATTGATTGCCATACAAGTTGTATAAAATCGTTATTAAAGTCATTAATTTCTCTTTTTAGTAATTCATCACGAATAAAAAACCTAAGATTAGGACAATGTAAATAATAAAAAATTATTTCAAATTCATTTTTCTCACGCTGCGTGATTTCATTTGGTTGTTCAAATTTTTTGGATCTCCCATGCCAGCGAAAGCCCTTAACTTGATTTCTTAAATCCTGTTCAAACTGTATTGCTAATCTTGCTTGTCCCTTACTCAATCTCTCTGAAACTTTCTGCAAATAATGGGTTCTGGTTGATGATTGTGGTAATTTGCTTAATAACTTTACCAAAGAAGAAATAACACTCTGAAATATTTCAGATTTAGTTAAATCTTTATTTATAAAAATTTGGTCAATTTCCCAATCAATCCAAAAAGAAGACTTATCAATTAAATTAAAATAATCTTGGGGAGTATGTTTTTTTAAATATTCATCAGGATCTTTGAAATCTTCCAGTTGAAGAATTTTTAAATTAATTTGTTGGTAAAGTGATAACCTCTCAACTTCGCTTATTACCCTTTTTGTAGCTAATATTCCAGCATTATCAGAATCAAAATTCAGGATAATATTTTTATTATCAGTACATCTACAAAGTTGAGATATTTGATATTTATTTAATGCTGTCCCAAGAGAAGCTACACAGTTAGTTATGCCCTTTGAATGAAGAGAAATAACGTCAAAATAACCTTCTACAATTATAGCTTGATCTCTTTTTCTAATACTACTAGATGCCTTTTCAAATGCGAAAAGCATTTTACCTTTCTCAAAAACTTCAGATTCAGGAGAATTAAGGTATTTAGGTTCTTGCCCATCTAAAGATCTGCCTCCAAAAGCAACAACTCGTCCCTGCATATCTTTTATCGGGACAATTAATCTATTTCTGAAACGGTCATAAATCTTATCAGAATTATCTTTAGAAATAGCCAAGCCTGAACTTAAAATTAAGTTCATAGAAAATTTTTCAACTCTTAAAAGATAATTTGAAAGATCATTCCAAGAATCAGGGGCAAATCCTAATTCAAAATCATTAATATATTTACTATTTAAATTCCTATTAAGATTCAAATATTTCTTTGCTGCAGTTCCTGCAGAATTATTCAATTGAGATTTAAACCAATTATTAGCAACTCTAAGTATTTTATAAAGTTCATCTTTTCTAGACAATTCTTTTTTATAAGCCTCTTCCTGAGGTCCACTAAAACTTTCAATATTTATGTTGTTCTTCTTTGCAAGAGAAAGTACTACATCAGAAAAGTTAGCCCGTGTAAATTCCATTAAGAATTTAATAGAATTACCTCCAGCTCCACAAGAAAAACAATAATAAAATTGTTTTGCTGGAGAAACAGTCATAGATGGTTTTGTGTCATCATGAAAAGGACAGATTCCAACAAATTCCTTACCTTTTTTCTTCAGTACAATATGTTCAGAAATAACCTCCACTATATCTGCCTTTTCTTTGACCTCTTGAATAGTTCTTGGATGTATAGAAGAACCCATTGAATTATTTATACGAAAATAGCTAGTGATAATTTATTTGTTATAGTTCAAAATCAAATTAGTTTCCACTCATTTTTATAAAAAAATAATTTTAATAATGAAGCTGACAGAATTTAATATCAATAAAAGTGATTTAAGTAAGTTTAATTTAGTCTTTGCATCATTATTTTTTAGTGTAATGACTGTCTGTGTCAAAAAGATTGATCAAAGGATACCTATTCTTGAATTGGTGTTTTTCAGATCATTATTAAGTTTATTAATCACATCTATCATAATTAAAAATAAAAATATAAATCCTTGGGGAAATAACAAGCCATTACTAATTACAAGAGGTATCTTAGGAACCTTAGCCTTAATTTGTATTTTTTATTCAATAAGAAATTTACCTCTTAGCATATCAACATTTATTCAATATACATATCCTATTTTCATTTCAATTTTTGCAGGAATATTTATAAAAGAAAACATAACATTAAAAATTGTTTGCGCCATAATAATTGGCTGGTTAGGAATCTTAGTAATCTTAAATCCGACACAATTATCTAATTTAAAAATTGAAATAAGTCAAATTACATTATTTGTAGCCTTCCTAGGAGCAATTAGTACTGCATTGGCTTACATAACAGTTAAAAAATTATCTTTTACTGAAAATGTATTCATCATTATTCAATATTTCCCTCTAATTTCGATTTTAATATTATTTCCATTTGTTTTTCTTAATTGGGTTACCCCTAATATCATTGAAATATTGTGGATCATAGGTATTGGTTTATTTACTCAATTAGGTCAAACATTCCTAACAGTTGGTTTAAAACAATTTAAAGCATCAGAAGCATCAGCTATTAACTATTTGCAGGTTTTCTTTGGATCAACATGGGGCATTGTATTTTTTGGCGAAAAAATTAATTTAAATTTTATTGTTGGATCATTACTAGTTTTATTAGGAACTATTATTTCTACTACCAAAAAATCAAAAAACATTTAAAATAAATAAAAGTACTACAAACTAATGAAATTAATTTTACTTGCCATTTTTAGTATTTTTCCAATATTACAAGTTAATGCTTCTACGCCAAAGGCTGCTACATGTACCAGAACTGAGTACAGAGAGGAATACATTCCAGGAACAAAATCTAGTCCAGGATATGTAAGAAATTATGAAGTTGATGTGGAAATTCCTTGTGGAGGATCTGCTTCAAATATTGATAATAATGATTGTTCTGACGGTAAAATTGCTGGTGCTTTGCTTGGGGGAGGGGCTGGTGCTGCTATGTCAAGGAAAGAAGGTCGTTGGTGGGCTATTCCATTAGGGGCTGTTGCTGGAGCAACTATAGGATGTCAAGTAAATGGTGGTTAATTGATTAGTTGGATAAAAGGAGAGGTTATAAGTTTATGGCAAACTAATAACAAATTTTTTATTTTGATAAATTGCAATGGTTTAGGATATGAGATCCAAATACTAGAATCTATCTTCTTAAAAATAAAATCGAATGAAATTTCACATCATAATTTTATTCTCTGGATAAAACATATTAAAAAAGAAGAATCTGATTCATTTTTCGGATTCGAATCAAAAGACCAGAAAGATTTTTTCAATAAAATATTGAATATAAAAGGTATAGGTTCTCAAATAGGCATGTCTTTATTAAATAAATTTTCAATAAATGAAATTATAAATGCAATTAATACAAAAGATAAAAAATTATTAGGTTCTATTCAAGGGATAGGACAGAAAATGACAGAAAGGATAATTTTAGAACTTAAAGTAAGCGTAAATCAAAATAACCAAAATGAAAATGATAATTGCATTTCACTGAATAAAAAATTTTCCTCAATACTTCAAGATATAGATCTTACCTTACAGTCCCTGAATTATTCAAAAAAGGAAATTAAAAATTTGATCCCAACACTTATTAAAGATATAAATAGCGGTAAAATCCAAAAAGGATGTCAAGGTGAAGTAACATTTGAAAATTTATTAAAACAAGCCATGGTTTATTTAGACAGTAAAAATAGTAATATTGGCCAATAAAGTAGTAATATAGATAAAGATAATTTAACTTTATGTCGCTAGATACAGCCGAAAAACAACAATTAATTGAAACTCACCAAGTTCATGCAACTGATACTGGTTCAGCTGAAGTTCAGGTTGCCATGCTCTCTAAAAGAATTTCAAAGTTAAGTGATCATCTCCAAGGCAATATCCATGATTTTGCTTCAAGACAAGGATTGTTAAAAATGATTGGGAAAAGGAAAAGACTACTATCTTACATAAAATCAAAGAATATCCAGAAATATCAGGATTTAATAAATAAAGTTGGAATCAGAGGATGAATATAATTAATGAAAAAAAAACAATCAAAAAAAAAGAACATTAATAAAAGAAAAAAAAAACTTTCTGATAAAATAGTTTTCGAAAATATAGAAAAAAATATCCCTTCGGGTACACCTAAATCAACCAAATCAACTGGAATACCCAAGTATGTAGCTGATAGAATGGCAAGGAGAATATTTTTTGCAGCAGGAATACCAACATTTTTAGGTATGTCTGTATTCGTAGTTAGCTATATTATTGTTACAAAGAACATTGCTGAAATTCCTCCTTCATCGACTATTGCAATTTCAGCATTATTCTTTTTATTAGGATTAGGAGGTTTAAGTTTTGGGATATTATCTGCTAGTTGGGATAAAGAACCAGGTAGTTTTTTTGGTATCGAAAACATCCCAATGAATATAAATAGAGCAAAAGCTGCATTTAAGCCAGCATCTCAGAATTTTGAGGAAGATAAATTAGGAAACTAAAGATTTCAAGTTTACTTGAAAGGATTTTTCCCTTAGCAATTTAGCTGCTCCAATTATGTCACTAATGCAGAATTGGTCACCAAATTTAACGTAAGTTATAGTATTTTGATGTTTAACAGCTGCAATAACTGGAATTTTGATTCCACATTTATTTCTATCTGGCTTAAATTTAACTAAACAATCTCTTATCTTATTTTGGATACTAATATCAGAGGCTTGCGCACTATCAAGATTAATAATAAGCAACCTTAAGTTATCAATTTCTCTACAATCATCAATAATTAACTGAGTTTTATCGCTCTTTTTATCAATAGTACCCCAAATCAAAAGCCTTGTATCAGTCAATAAAAATTCAGACAATCTTGTATATGTTTTTGGAAAAACTATTGCTTCACAAGATCCAGAAAGATCTTCTAATTGTATTATCGCCATTCTATCCCCTTTTCTTGTTGTGATTGGCCTTAATTCAGGGATCATGCCTACAATAGAAACTTTTGTTCTGTCACTTTGATCTTCTAAATGAGAAATGCTTATTGGAGAAACAAGTTTTGCAGGTTTTGAAAGATGTTTTAGAGGATGATCAGATAAATAAAAACCTAATAGCTGCTTTTCTAACCTTAACTTTTCAATAAGAGAATAATCATCAACTTTAGATAATTGCGATTGAGAGAATTCGGCTTCTGAGAATTCTTCGTTAGAATCAAAAAGGTTACCTTGACCTGAAATTCGATCTCGATGACGTGAAGATGCCCATTCAATAATAAATTCAAGATCAGAGATCAATTGAGCACGATTGCTATCTTCTGAGAATTCATCTAGTGCGCCACAATGAATAAGTGATTCAAGATTCCTCTTATTTAAGAAATTGGGAGGAAGACGATCGCATAAATCAGCTAGCGATTTAAAAAAGCCCAACTTTTGCCTATTAGCAATTATATTTCTAATAGCTGAGTCACCCAAATTTTTGATAGCAGATAAACCAAATAAAATTTGATTATTTTTTATAGTAAAGTCGACACCTGAAAAATTTATACTCGGAGAAATAACTTCAATTCCCATTGAATAACAATTAGAAATATACCTTTGCATTTTCTCGCTGGAACCAGAATTGACTGTTAGAAGTGCGGCCATATACGCGACAGGAAAATGTGCTTTTAGAAAAGCTGTTTGATAAGTTACTGCTCCATATGCTGTTGAGTGGCTTTTATTAAAACAATACTCCGCAAATAAAACCATTTGATCAAAAAGATCATTTGCTATTTTTTTATCTACACCTTTTTTCAGAGAGCCCTCTATGAAAATATTCCGATGCTTGATCATTTCTGAAACTTTCTTTTTACCCATAGCCCTACGAAGTAAATCTGCTTCTCCAAGAGTATATCCAGCTAAATCTTGTGCAATTTTCATTATTTGCTCTTGATAAACCATAATCCCATAGGTTTCAGTGAGAATAGATTTAATAAAAGGATGAGGAAAATCAATTTTTTCGTTACCATTCTTTCTATTAATGAATTTTGGTATAAGACCTGCATCTAAAGGTCCAGGTCTATAAAGAGCCAAAATAGAAGATATATCTTCAAGTGAATTAGGTTTAAAGTCCTTAACTACCTGCTTCATACCAGATGACTCTAATTGAAATATACCTTCTAAATCTCCCCTTCCTATAAGATCAAAAGTTTCATCATCATTTAGCGGTAAATCATCAATATTAATTTTTTCTCCTGTAGATTCTTCAATCAGATTAATTGTCTTATCTATCATCGTGAGATTTTTTAATCCTAGAAAATCCATTTTCAATAATCCAAGAGATTCAATATCATCCATTGAATACTGAGTGATTATTTGTCCCTCATTATTTCTCTGAAGAGGTACTAATTCATCTAAAGGGTCAGAGGCAATAACAACTCCTGCTGCATGAACTCCATATGTTTTGTTAGTACCTTCGATTCTAAGGGCTAAATCTATCCATCTTTTAACTCCACTATCATTAATATATTTTTCTCTAAATTCTTGACTAGGAGAATTCTTTTCAATCATCTCTTTTAGTTTATATGGTTTACCCCTAACAACAGGAATTAACTTTGCTAATTTGTCAGCTTCTCCGTAGGAAATATCTAAAACTCTGGCTACATCTTTTAAAACTGCCCTAGACGTCATCTTATTAAAAGTAATTATTTGTGCAACTTTATCCTCTCCATATCTATTAGTAACGTAATCAATAACTTCATTTCGCCTGTCGATACAGAAATCAGTATCTATATCAGGCATAGACTTTCTTGCAGGATTTAAGAACCTCTCAAATAGCAACCCATGTTTAACAGGATCAATGTTTGTTATTTGTAAAGAATATGCAACAAGTGAACCTGCAGCTGATCCTCTACCAGGGCCAACAGGTATAGAGTGATCTCTAGCAAATTTTATATAATCCCATACAACCAAAAAATAATCTGGAAAACCCATGTCATTTATTATCTTTAATTCTGAAGCTAATCTTTTTTTATATACATCATCTACTTCATTTAAAGATGATTTATTTAATCTTTTTAAAAGACCTTGATAAGATATTCTCGTCAAAAAAGATAATGAATCCTCGTCATTTTTATGGTCAATTGGGAATTTGGGCATTCTATAATTACCAAACAATTCAAATTCTTCAATTTTTTGTGAGATCTCGACAGTATTGTTTACTGCCTCCTTAATAGATTTCTCTTCAATATGATCATTAAAGAGTCTAAGCATTTCATCTTCGCTTTTAATATATTCGGTACCTGTATATCTCAAACGTTTTTCATCGGATATTAATTTACCAGTAAGGACACAAAGTAAGGCATCATGAGCCTCAACATCCATATTGGAAATGTAATGTGCATCATTGGTAGCAATAACTTTTATATTGTATTTCTTGCCAATTTTTAAAATTTCTACATTTACAATTCTATCTTCAATTGACCCATGATCCTGAATTTCTAAATAGAAATCTCCTCCAAATAAATTTTTATACCAAAGTGCAATATCCTCGGCAACATCTATCCGACCTTTCAATATTGCTTGAGGTATTTCTCCACCAAGACAAGCTGTAGAGATAATTAAACCATCTTTATATTTTTCCAGAAGAAACTTATCAATACAAGGTCTTGAAAAGATTCCTCGACCTCTCATGCCATTTAAATGACTTAAAGTAGTTAATTTAACAAGATTTCTATAGCCAGTTTTATTTTTTGCTAACACGACTAAATGATATCTTTTTTCTTTTTTTGGTTGAGGATCATCAATAGAGCCATTTATTATATACATTTCATTTCCTATGATGGGCTTAATACCTTTTGCTTTGCATTTCTTGACTAAATCAAGAACTCCATACATAACACCATGATCAGTCAAAGCGATAGAATCCATACCAAGCTCACTAGCTTTTTCAACAATTTTAGAAACTTGGCTGGCTCCATCAAGCAAACTATAGTCACTATGATTATGAAGAGGAATAAAACCCATACTGAATTAGTACATAAATATAAGATAGGTAGTTTTTAAAAAAGAGCTATATTTTTAGGCATAAAAATTAATTATTAATACAAAAAATAAAAATTATAACTGAGGATTATTCTTCATTACTTGAGCATCAATCTCGAAAATGTTTGCAGCATTTAATATTTTATGTTCCTCTAAAACGTTTCCTATTAATTGAAGACCAATAGGCAAACCTTTTTTATCAAATCCACAAGGTATGCTTATGGCTGGTAACCCGGCTAAGTTCACTGGAACTGTAAGAAGATCAGATAAATACATAGCGAGTGGATCATTAATAAAATCGCCTTTCAAAAAGGCCGTAGTAGGACAAGTGGGGGTAAGCAAGATATCAACTTTTTCAAAAGCATTATCAAAATCATTTCTAATTAAAGTTCTAACTCTCTGAGCTTTTTTATAATATGCATCACTGTAACCGGCAGACAGAGCATAAGTTCCTATTAGAATACGTCTCTGAACTTCATCTCCAAAACCCTCAGCCCTACTTTTAGAAGTCATTTCTATCAGATTATTTTCTTCATCTGACCTGAAACCATATTTAACTCCATCGTATCTTGCCAAATTAGCCGAGGCTTCAGATGGTGCTATTACGTAATACGTAGCAATTCCATCATTAAATCTAGGACAATCTATCTCGAAAATTTGCGCGCCTAGAGATCTAAATCTTTCAACTCCAGAAAGAACTGATTCCTTAACCTCTGAATTGAGACCTGGATGATCAAAACATTCTTTTATGATGCCAATTTTTATATCTTTAATAGATTTATTTAAATGTGACAAATAATTTGGGACTGGCTTATTAAGACATGTTGAATCATAGGGATCTTTTCCAGAGATCGAATAAAGGATTTCAGCAGCATCAGAAACACTATTTGTAATGGGACCAATCTGATCAAGAGAACTTGCAAATGCTATCAGTCCCCATCTACTAACTCTTCCATAAGTGGGTTTAAGACCTACAACTCCACAAAAAGATGCTGGCTGCCTTATTGAACCTCCTGTATCAGAACCAATAGAAGCAACAGACAAACCAGCTGCAACTGAAGCTGCACTACCTCCAGAACTTCCACCAGGAACTCTATCAACATCCCATGGATTTGATGTAACTCCAAAAACGGATGTCTCCGTGGAGCTTCCCATTGCAAATTCATCTAGATTTGTTTTCCCAAGACAGATACCACCTGCGGACCATAATTTAGTTGAGGCTGTCGATTCATATGGAGGAACAAAATTTTTAAGCATTTTACTTGAACAAGAAGTTACAACACCTTTTGTACAAATATTATCTTTAATAGCTATAGGTAAACCTGCAAGAGGAGGTAACTGTTCTCCATTTTGAATAAATTTATCAATCTTTTGAGCTTGAATTTCGGCTATATCTTTTGTAAGACAAGTATATGAATTAATCTTCTTATCAATCTTTTCAATTTTTTTGAAGAAATCAGTAACTAATTCTTTTACTGAAGCATTCTTGTTATTGATCTCCTTTCGAAAAGAACTAAAATCCATCTTTACATTATTTTGATTAAAAGCTCAAATTTGTATTAAACAGTAAGTGGCTCTTCTTTTTTGCATCTAACAATGTTGTGTTTGATGCCTGTAGAACCATCATTTTTTAAATCTTGAACGAAATCTGCTAAATTTTCATTCAAACTACGTTTCGTAAGAAAAGGTCCATACCAATAAATGGATGAAGGACTCTCAGTTTCGATTTTAGCCCACCAAGCTAAACCAAGTTTGTTACCAAAATTTCTAATCAATTTTCATGGTCATTTAATTGACCGATAATTCTTGTTAAATTCTATACAATTTTGTACTAATAATTCAATAAATTTTTAGTAAATAGGTAAATATACTGAAACAACAATATTTTAAAATTCCCAAAAATATTAATTAAGACATAAATTTACTTACTAGTTAAAGAAAACAATGCAATAGCAGCTGCAACTGATGCATTTAAACTTGAAGTTTTGCCTTTGAGAGGTATTTTTAAAAGATGATCACATTTATTTTGTGTTAGTAGAGAAATACCTTTGTCTTCCGATCCAACAACAATAACTAAGGGCAACTTTTTATTAAATTCTGAAATAGATAATTGCCCTTCTCCAGACAAACCTACAGTAATGAATCCATTTCTTTTAAGTTCTTCTAGTGCCCTATTCAAATTAACTACCCTTGCAACAGGTATATGCTCCAAAGCTCCTGTAGCAACTTTTGCTACAGTTCCTGTTAGTCCAGCAGATCTTCTTTGAGGAATAATTATCCCTTTGCAATCAAAAGCTTCTGCAGATCTTATAATCGCTCCTAAATTATGAGGATCTGTTATTCCGTCTAAAGCTAAAAGAATAGGATTTGCAGCTTTAGTTTTAGATTTATCAATCAATTCACTTAAAAATATCGACTTAGAGGATGCTAATTGCATTGCTACACCTTGATGAGTAGCTCCATAAGTTAATTGAGAAAGTCTATTCCAAGTAACTTCTTCAATTAATACACCCTTTGATTTTAATTTCTTAAGTAAAATATAAAACTTCTCGGAAGAAAAAATTTCTGATGTACACCAAATTCTATTAATGGCTCTGTCACTAGTTAAAGCAGAAAGAACCGAATGTTTCCCCCATATCCAGTCATCAAAATTTCTTTTATTAAAACCCTCTTCAAAATTTCTTGATGTTTTATTTGAAGATTCTTTGTAAGAATTTTTAGAAGTAGTTCTTCTTCTTAATGATGATGAATTATATTTTTCATTTTTTTTCGAGTTAGATTGATTAAATTCATTTTGAGTATTAGAGCCTATTCTTCTCAAATTATTATATTTTTCTGAATTTTTTTTTGATTCTGAATACCTTGAAGATTTTGAAAAACTTTGTGAATCATTTGAATTTTTAAATTTTTTACTATTTTTTTTTGAATAGTTGTTTTGAGAGTAATTGTTCATAAATTCACTAATTTTTAATTTCTAAATGTTCAAAAATTAAAGACAATCGTTTAGGGTCTTTAAGAAATAGCCATCCAATAAGGGTTTCAAAACCAGTAGCTCTTGAATATATAGATGGATCTGAAGATTTAGGATATTTTTTATTTTTATTTCTAGCACGTCTTATCAAATCGACTTCAAAGTCATTTAATAAATGTTCAATCTGACTTAAGGAATTAGATTGAGCATTTGCTTTTACCTCATTTACTACAGTTAAATGTAATTCTTTGGATTTTAAAGGATAATGAACATGCTTTAGTCTTTGGTGAAGTTCCCATACAGAATCTCCAAGCCATGCAAGCTGTAAAACACCTATTTCTTCGGGTGAACCTTGAGGAACAAGATTTTCAATCCAATAAATCAATTTTTTAAATTAAGCAATGCCTCATCGAGATTAGATTTTAAATTAAGAAAATCCCCCAGTCGAACAAGTTTAATAGTTTGAGCAACTCTTGAATTCCCTACAACTGAAAAACCTAATTTTAGTTTTTTACATTCTTTTGCTGTTTGAACAAGTGCTCCCAACCCTGAAGAATCTAAAAAATCAATTTTTGTTAGATCAATTACGAAAGGTAAATCATCTCTAATATTGTTAGTAATATAAGTCTTAAATTGCTTTTCAGAAAAAGCATCTAGCTGACCTTTAAAAGTAAAAACAATAATATTTGTTTTTACTTCTATGTTTCCTCTCAAAGAAACAGTTAACTTTTGGAATTCTTCTATGATTTAGTTCCTCCAAATAAATAATATATCAAATGTAATTATCAAATCAAAAGAAAACAATATGTCAACATCTCTCTAACATTAGAGAAACAAATTTATTAAATAAGTAATCAGAATCATGTGGGCCAGGTCCAGCTTCTGGATGATATTGAACACTAAATATTGGCTTATTAATAACTTCTAGCCCAGCGACAGTATTATCATTAAGGTTATAGTGAGTGACTTTAACTGTATCCTTTGGTAACGAATCAGGATCAATGGCGAAACCGTGATTTTGACTAGTTATCTCAACTTTATTATCATTACCACAAGGATGATTTAAACCACGATGTCCAAAAGAAAGTTTATAAGTTGATCCTCCCAAGGCTAATCCAAAAATTTGATGACCAAGGCATATTCCAAACATGGGTATTTGACCATATTTAATAAGAGATTTAGCTAGTTTAATGCCATCAAAAACGGAAGAGGGGTCTCCTGGACCATTAGAGAAGAATATTCCATCTGGTTGAACAGCAATAATATCATCAAATGTGGAATCAGATGGATAAACTAAAACTTCGCATCCATGCGAAACAAACCTATTTAAAATAGATTTTTTAATTCCAAAATCAATAGCTATTATTTTTAATTTATTTAATTTCTTGGTGTTAATTATTCTTTTATCAAAATCTGTTTCAGTTGTTTTTTGCCACAAATAATAATCTTTTGTAGATACTTCCTTAGATAAATTTAAACCTTCCATATTAGGAGTTTCAGAAATTAGCTTCAAACAACTCTCAACATTTTTATCTTCTGATGTGATGATTCCATTCATAGATCCTTTGGATCTCAATATTTTAACAAGTGCTCTAGTATCAATTCCATAAAGTCCAATGATATTTTGTTCAATTAACCATTGATTAAAACTCTTAACTGATCTCCAATTTGTATTATTTGATGAAAAATTGCGAACAATTATTCCTCTAACGCTAATACTAGATTCTGAATCTTCAGAATTTATCCCGGTATTACCAATTTCTGGATAAGTAAAAGTTAGAATTTGACCATAATAACTCGGATCAGTTATTACCTCTTGATAACCAGTCATGCCAGTATTAAAAACGATTTCACCGACAGTCGTACCTGAGGCTCCAAATGAAAAACCTGGAAATATAATTCCATTGTTAAGAACTAATTTTGCATTTTTCTTAAAGGGATTATCCATTTTGAGTATTTGTTGATTATTTCTATGAGAGATAAGTTCTAAGTCTTAAAAACTTATTCCAGGGTGTAGCCTCGCTCATTGAAAATAATGCTTTATTAAAACCATGATTTAAATTATTTTCGATCCCAGCAACCCATAGAACTAATGCTGTGTTTAAAGCTACGACATTTTTTTGTGCTAAATTACCGTGACCTTTCAGAACAGATTCTAATATATGCTCATTTGAATTATTATCGGAAACGACAATATCATTATTGGAAATATTTTCTTGATTAAACTGATTTATATTAATCTTAGAATTTGTTAGTTTTCCATTTTCAACAAATATTAATTTATTATCACCCTCAAGAGAGGCTTCGTCTAAACCTCCAAAACCATGAACTACGATAGCTCTATTCATTCCTATTTTGGATAGAGCAAAAGCCATAGGCTCCAAATGATCCTCAGATGCTACACCTAGAACTTGAGCATTTGGCCTAAGTGGATTTACCAAAGGTCCTAGCTGATTGAAAATTGTCCTAATTCCAAGGGTTTTTCTCAAAGGAGCTAACTTAATTAAAGATTTATGCCAAGCGGGGGCGAATAGAAATGTTATACCAATTTCGTCAATCGCAGATATAATTTTTTCTAAAGAACAATTTAAATTTATACCAAGATTTAAAAGCACATCAGCAGATCCAACTTTTCCGCTGGCACTTTTGTTTCCATGTTTTGCAATATTTACTCCACAAGCTGAAGCTACAAAAGCAACAGCTGTCGATATATTAAAAGTATTAGCTCCATCACCTCCCGTTCCACAGGTATCAACCATGAATATATCTGGCCTGTCAGAAGGTAATTTACAAGCATTTAATAGTTCATTTGACATAGAAGATAATTCAATCCCAGTAGCACCTTTCGCTCTTAAAGCAACTAATAAAGCACCTGTTTCAACTTCAGATATTTCATCATTTAGCCATCTTTGCATTAATAATTTAGCAGCATTATTATCAAGATTTTTTCCCTTTAGTAATTGGTTAAGGATGTCAGAGTTTGATAGATTAAAAGACATTTTATTAAAATATAATAATAAATTTCAATTTGAGGTATCAAAACCAGATCCAACTAAATCCTTATTGGTATTTGACGGCCTAAAGTTTTTCGCCCAGATGGTTCTAGTTTTTGAAAAAAGATCATTTTTAGAGATGTTCCAGAATTTCAAAGTCTTTTCTATATCTTCTTTTATTTCAATTTCACCTGGAAAATTAAAATAACGGTTAATCAGTCTTGCCAAGTTTATAAGATCTATATCTTCAGGAGTTTCTTTAGAAATTAAATAATCTACAATCTTTCTGTCATTATCATGAAGAGGGTGAGCTTGTGCGTTACTCATAAATAAAATTCAATCATTAATAAAGCTAGCTCACAAATTTAAAAATGAAACATTATCTTAACCATATGGGTAAATTCAAATGAAAAATTTAAAGTTAAATGTAATCAGTAAATATCTAAGACCATACAAGAAAGAATTTTTATATGGTGCGGTTGCTCTTTTAATTGTTAATACATTAAGTGTAGTTATACCTCTAGAGGTTAAAAACATAATAGATCAATTACAAAACGGATTCTCCTCTAACTTTGTTATTTCAAAATCTTTATGGTTAATATTTTTAGCAACATGCATGGGTCTTATAAGGTTATTTTCAAGACAAATTGTTTTTGGAATTGGGCGAAAAGTTGAGGTTAATCTTCGTCAAAAACTTTTTGATCATTTACTAATTCAAGATCCAGAATGGATACAAAAAAAAGGTAGTGGTGACATTATTAGTAGAGCCACTAGTGATGTAGAGAATATAAGAAGATTACTAGGTTTTACTGTTTTAAGTTTATGCAATATAGTTCTCGCTTATTCATTAACAATACCTTCTATGCTAATCATAAATAAACCGCTTACTATTTCAGCATTGCTGATTTTTCCGGTAATCCTTGGATTAGTAAGTTTATTTGGCGGAAAAATGGTACGTCAGAGAAAATTACAACAGGAATCTTTATCTAAACTTAGTGATCTAATACAAGAGGATCTTTCTGGCATAAGTGCTATAAAAATTTATGCTCAAGAAGATGCTGAGAAAAAAGAATTTAATATTCAAAACAAAATTTATCGCAATTCCGCTATAAAACTTGCTAGAACTGCTAGCACTTTATTTCCACTTTTACAAGGTATATCTTCCATATCATTATTAATTCTTTTAGGTTTGGGAACCAATCAATTAAATAATGGATATATTTCAATAGGAGGTTTAGTTGCTTTAATACTTTATGTAGAAAGATTAGTATTTCCTACAGCTCTCTTGGGTTTTACTTTGAATACTTTCCAACTTGGACAAGTAAGTTTAGATAGAGTTGAGGAGTTATTTCAAAATAACCCCATTATCGTAGACAATGCAGATTCCAAATTTTTAAAGAAAAAGATTAGGGGATTGGTAGAAGCAAAAAACTTAATTATTAAATATCCAGAAAATAAATTCAATTCCTTAAATGGTTTAAACTTCAAGATTAAGCCGGGAGAGCTTATTGCCGTAGTCGGTCCAGTAGGTTGTGGCAAAACAACACTAGCAAAAACATTAGGGAGAACTATTGATGTGCCTGATGGACAATTATTTTTAGATAATGTTGATATAAAAAAAATAAAATTATGTGATTTGAGAAAAAATATAGCCATTGTTCCTCAGGAGGCTTTTTTATTTACATCTACAATTTCAGCTAATCTTAGTTTTGGAGATCCAGAAGCATCTATGGAATTAGTTCAACAAAGCGCCTCAAAAGCAAGTTTAATTGATGATATCAATAATTTTCCTCAAAAATTTAAAACCATTGTTGGAGAAAGAGGCATTACCCTTAGTGGTGGACAAAGACAAAGGACCGCATTAGGAAGAGCATTACTTGTTGACTCACCTGTAATTGTTCTTGATGATGCCTTGGCAAGTGTGGACAATAATACAGCATCAATTATTATTGATGAGATAAGAGATAAAAAGAACAAAACAATAATTATGATAAGTCACCAATTATCTGTTGCAGCCTCTTGTGACAGAGTTTTGGTAATGGATAACGGAGAAATTGTGCAAGAAGGAATACATAAAGATTTAATAGCTAAAAAAGGACTTTACAAGAAACTTTGGGAAAGAGAATTAGCAACTAATCAATTACAAAGCTAAATGTAAAAATTTATTTTATGATATTAGGATTTACGTATGTTTAAACTCTTTGAAAAATTAATGAATAATAGAAAATCAAATTCACCCATTAAAACCAATTTAATGCATAGAATCTTAAATACTGAGATTAATAAAGTTCCTAATAGTTATGAAGATGAAATCTTTTTTGGATGTGGATGTTTTTGGGGAGCAGAAAAATGTTTTTGGAAACTTCCTGGAGTTGTCACAACCTCAGTGGGTTATGCCGGAGGAACTAAAAACAATCCTACTTACTATGAAGTATGTTCTGGCATAACTGGCCATGCAGAAGTTGTAAGAGTTATTTGGAATAAAAAAGAAATAGATATTAGTGATTTATTAAAAATGTTTTGGGAATGTCATGATCCAACCCAAAAAAACAGGCAAGGTAATGACATAGGAACGCAATATAGATCAACAATCTATTACACAAATGAAAATAAAAAAGATTTAATATTAGCTAGTAGAAATTGCTATCAAGAAGAACTACAAAAGCATAATTTTGGTTCAATCGAAACTGAAATAAGAATGATTGATACTTATTATTTTGCAGAAGAATATCATCAACAGTATTTAGCTTTAGAGGGTAGTCGACAATATTGCTCTGCATCTCCAACAACTGTGAAACTTGGTCCTTTTGAAGGAAGTAATTATAAATTAAAAGAAAATGTCTGGGACGAATTCAACTGGGGAATAGAAAAATGTGTATTGAGATCTGATAATAATCCAATTAAAAATTACAATTGAACACATTAGAATTTATAGTAATAAAACGGGGCGTAGCGCAGTTTGGTAGCGCACCACTTTGGGGTAGTGGGGGTCGTGGGTTCAAATCCCGCCGTTCCGATTAAGTATTTGAATCATCATTTATAAGAGATTTATATAATTTAAATGAGCTTATTCCTACAGCAATAAAAGTAAATGATGAAAAAAATGCAAGAACTAATATTGTTAAATTTGAAACCTCGACCTCACCAAGTTGAAAAGATAAAAAAAAATTCATATAGAATGTTATGAAAACTTCATCATAACAACTAAAAAAATTCCTAATTTATAAATTCATAAGAATCAATATCCCAAAAGCCAACCTGTAGTAAATAAATATTTTCATTCCATGAGAAGATAAATACTTTACTAAGAAATTAATAGCAAATAAAGATGATAAGAAAGTAGAAAAAAGTCCTGCAACCAAAGGAAAAAAACTAAATGAAACAAATGTATTAAAAGAGTAAAAAAACTCAACAAATGCAGCTAATGAGATAGCAGGTATCCCGAGAAGAAAAGAATATTTTGCAGCATCTCTTCTTTCCCAACCAGTTAAAAGAGCGGTAGAAATAGTAATCCCTGATCTTGATACACCAGGAATAATTGCAAATGCTTGGGCTAAACCTATTAAAAAGCTATGCAAATAATTATGATTTTTAAGGTTAATTAACCTATTTTTTGAAATTTCTGCATAAAACATAAAAAATGCCATAAGGATAGAAACTATCGCTATTAAAAAATTTGAACGTAGATTGTTATAAAAAAAGTTAGGAACATATATTTTTATAATTCCTCCAAAAAAAAGAAAAGGAATTGTTCCAACCAATATAGATTCCAACAATTTTTTATACAAAAAGGATTTATAAATCTTTTTCGTTATTTTTTTGTTAAACCTGAAAAGATCATTTCTGAAGTACCAGAATATTGCAAAAACGCTCCCTAATTGAATAATTGCTGAGAGAGAGGAACCAGGATCATCGATTCCAAATAAAAGAGATATTATTTTTAAATGTGCTGTACTACTTACAGGGATAAATTCTGTTGAGCCTTGTATTAATCCGTATAAAATAAATTTTAAATACTCCAAAAAATTTCAATAAAAATACTTTCATATATTAGTAGCAATTGAAAATAATACAATTTACATTTTAAGCGTAAAAGCTAGTATGAATATATGAAGATAAATCCTTTAATTAAAATAATAGTTTTAATCTCTTTCTTCATTTTTACAGATTCTCTTAAAGCTAATTACTGGTTAGTAATTGGAACATATAGGCAAGGACCTGGAGGGAGACCTGAAGTTAGTGGAATAACAAGTCCCTCTTTACATTCTATTCCAATGAAGGATATGAATACATGTGAGGAAGCTGGAAAAAAAATTACTGATCAAATATATAAACCCGTTTGGCAGTTTGACAGCAAATGGACTTGTATTTATGGTGGCAATTTCAAATAATATTATCTTTTAACATCATGAGCGCAACCATCACCTTTATAATTTTCACTTTCATAAAAGTTATTTTTTGTTCCAAAATAAACTGTTAACAAAACAAAAGGTAAACTCAATAAAAATAAAATTGTAGTTAGATCCATAATGAAATATCAAATTTACTAGATTAAAAATTACTTAATATTAATAATCTGTAGGACCCTTAATACCTAAATAAAAGAATGCTCCTAAACCAATTAAAAGTAATACTCCAGCAATAGCTGCTGAGGGTACAAAACCTCCTATTGCAAAAGATGAAAATTGATACATTTATAAAAAAAATTCTAGTTAAATAATATCAATAAAATAAAATTATTTGTTAAAAATATTGACTCGAAGACAATTTAATATTTTAATTCCTAAGCAACTAAACTTGAATCTTCACTATCAGAAGAAACTCTAATTCTTTCCTCTAATTTGGGTCCATATAATTCATTTCCCCAAATCTCTACTCTAGAGTTATTAGGGGCCATGAAAGTAAGAATATCGGTAGGAAACAAAACTCTTTCAAGAAAGAAATTTGATGGACCAATACACCTTAGGACAACCATTCTACAACTTTCGTTTTTATAAGAAAATTCAACCATCAAAAAAACAAAATATTATTAATTAAACAATACTTTTATGAAATTAAAATGTATAAAAAAACACTGAAAGTAAAAATGAATTCAGAATCCTTAAAAATTTAATTTAAAATCGATTAATTTTCTTTCCTGATTTATCAAAAACGAAACCTCCGAATCAATATTTTCAAAACATTGATGAGGTATTGAAGTATTTAACATCCTTAAAAAGTTATCTAATTTAGTATCTGTAAGTGCATTTCCTTTTTTTTGGAGCATAGCTTTTTCTTGATTTGTTTTCCACAAGTTCATGTATTCGAATCTCAATGGTTTTATGTGCCAAATATCATCTACTAAATTCCATATGTCCTGATAATTTAATAAGTTACTATTTATATTCTCTCTATATGAAAGTTCAGAAGAACTTAAAGTAGAATTTATTTTTGAAGAAGTAATTGTTTTATTATTCCAAGGCTTAACGCCTAAAAACCAGCCCTCTAAAATCAACAGATCAGGACTATCAGTTCTCCAGTGAGATCTATCGCCCAAACCGTTTCTTAGGGATTTATCAAAAACAGGGACAGTCAATTGTCCATCAATCTTCCAATTTGTTAATTTATCAATCATCAACTCAACTGAATGACTTCCAGGAAAACCTCTTGAAACATTCCAAGGATTATTTTTTATTGCCACTTCCATATCATCAGATGCAAGATAAAAATCATCAATTGATATAACTGCAATTTTAAAATTAAATTTTAAAGAGATTGCTTCCAACCATTTGCCTAAAGTTGTTTTACCGGTACCAGGGAGGGCAGAAATTCCAATTATTTTTCTATCAGCAAAGTTGTTTTTTAACATAAATGATTTAGACAAAAGAGGTAGAGCTAAACCCCAGATCCAATCATCATTTACCTTACCGTTCCAAAATTCGTTTATAAGAAGTATATTCTTTTGGTTATCCCAAAAATGAAACCACTCATCTAATGAATACCATCCAATATCAACAATTAATTTTTCAAATTTATCTAAGGGGAAATTAATATCTAATTCTTTCACTTGTCTATCTAAATCCTAATTTATTTATTAATTTATTTATTTCATTTTTCCAGCCATGACCATTAGGTTCTTCAGCCAAAATGTATTCAAAATTTTTTAACTTTTCCAACAACTCTAAATTAGGTCCATTGATACTTGGAATAACAATCTTAAAATCAGAATTAGTTAACAATGGAAGATCATTAGGAGAATCTCCCAAACCTATAATTTTCAAATTTGGATTATTTGAATATTTTTTTAGCGCATTAATTGCTTTTCCTTTATTTGAATTAACTGATAAAAGGTGACTCATTCTGTTACCTTTAAATACTTCTACATTAAATCTTTTAGAACAAATATTAATTTTTTCTTCAAAAGAACTTGGCGGATTTAAAAAAGGCATACTCCAGTGTCTATCTCTCATTAACTCAAGTGAATTCCCTTTGAGTCCCGTAAGTTCAGTAGCCTCATAATTTGAAAGGTTATTTAGAGGTGTTAAATCATAATTAATTTCCTTAGAAATACATTTCAAGATGTCTTCAAGCACCTCATACCTTTCTCCAAGAATAATTTTTCCATTTGTCCTTTTCAGAGATTCTCCATATATTGCCCCACCATTTTCAACAATGTAAGGATCACTCAAATTAAGTTCACTTCTTATAGTTTGTACCTCTGAAGCAGTTTTGCTAGTACAAAGTATTACAGGTATATTTAACCTCTGAAGATCAATAATAGTTTCCTTTGCAGGCGTTAAATCGTATGTATGATCCATCAAAGTACCATCAACATCGGTTACAACCCAGATAGAGGAATTTTCAATCATATTTTAAAGAACTAAGCCAAACAACTTGAAAAGGATCAAGAATAATATTTTTTGAATTATATTTTTTAGATGTTAAGTAATCTTGCATATTAAGATCATTTTTAATTAATACTGGTAATTCATCATCAATTAATTGAAAGTTAATTTTATTTTCTGTCATATTATGTACTGCAAATACAGAATTTACTCCTGAACTTCTTTTTATAACAACGATATCACTTCTTCCTTGTGTTAGACATTCCATTTCTGAAATAGGATGAAATTGTTTTAGAGTTGACCTAATATTCATCGCGTGTCGTAAACATTCTAAATTTCTAGTGGCATTAGATTCTGGATTTTCAAAAATCGATAATAAATTTTCTGATTTAAATTTTTCTCTATTAAGATCTCTCCTTTGACCCGTCATAGAAAAACTTTTAATATCATTTTCTGAAGCTAATAATGCTGGCAGATAAAAAGCAGGAACACCTTTTAAAGCCATTACTAACAACTGAGTTAATATAAATCTTTCATACTGATATCGATTTGCATCTCTGCCTGAATCTTCCATTGCACTCCACCAACTTATATTTAATTCATATGGTTTATCGACCCCATTTGATAATCTTCTATGACTTACAAGTCCACCTCTTTTCTCACAGTTAATTAATAAATCTTTAATTCTCTGATCACTCATAAGCCCCTCGAGAGCTCTTAAACCTACACCATCATGTGAGGCGGTAAAATTAAAAAGTGTTGTATCTTCTGGTAAATCTGGCCAATTACAAATCCATGAATTCAATATATCTGCTCTAGAAGTAATAATTGCCTCTAAAAGAAGGGGAGGCAAAGGAAAATTATATGCCATGTGAGCTTCATCCTCAGGCAGAAGATAAGAGAGATTTTCTTTCTGTGGAACATTAGTTTCCGTTATTAAAACACCGTTAGTAAGAAGATTATCTAAAAAAATTCTCAGTATTTTTACTATTGAATGAGCTTTTGGCAAATGTAAACAAGTTGTCCCAGATTCCTTCCAAATAAAACCAACGGCATCAAGCCTTAGCCACTTAACCCCATTAGATAAATAATTAATAATTAAATTTAAAAACTCTATAGTCATTTTTGGATTATGCCAATTCAAATCAATTTGATCCGGTCCAAAAGTTGTCCAAACCTGTTTTGGCCCATCTTGAGTATTTATTTGTGAGAACAAAGATGAACTTCTAGGTCTTGTTACATTTGTCCAATCTAGGTTTTGCTCTGGTGAGAAAACATTTGATAAACCAGGTTCTTGAGATTTTATAAATTGTTGAACCCAAGGGTGAGAAGAGGAGACATGATTTAATACCAAATCTGCCATAACAACATGCTTTTGTGAAATACTTTTAAGATCTTCCCAACTTCCAAATTTTTCTTCTAAGGAGTCATAACTTGACACAGCAAAACCACCATCACTAGTGGATTTTAGAAATGGAAGTATATGAACAACCTTGGAGAGATTTCCAAAATTTTTACTTAATAATTTTCGAAGTGTAATTAATGTTGACTCTCCATTTTTAGAGACACTATCGGCATATGTAATTAAAACAGAATACGATTCATCCCACTGCACTTTATTATTTATTTCTTCATAAGCAGATTTCTCTGAGAAATTTTCTAAAATCTGTAATAATTGATTATTAATAGATTTAATTTCTTCTGAGGTATTGTTTGAATAAATTGTTTCCAACAATTGAAGAAGTTTCAATTTATCTAATTTTTTTTCTGAATCAATTTGCTTCACTTTGAAAAAATCTTAGAACTATTAACACTATTCTGCACATCAAATAGAAAATGGACTTTCAACAAGGTTTAATCACAACAATACATGAATATGGTGTTACAAATAATTTACTTGATGAATTGAATAAAAATCTCAAAAAAAGATCGACAAGTATATTAATTCCATGTTTGTACGAAGAGTTTGAGAGACCCGCACTTAAGGATATCAAAGACGTATTAAAAAACCTAACTGGTTTAAATGAATTAGTCATAGCACTTTCAGCCAAAACTATTGAACAAGTAAAAGCAGCAAAATCATTTTTTTGTTCTATGCCTTTCCCTGTTCATATTCAATGGACAAATTCTCCTTCTGTAATTGAGCTTTTAAAAAATCAAGAAAAAAATGGTTTAGAGTTATTAGGTACTCCTGGTAAAGGATGGGCTGTTTGGCAGGGAATCGGTGTTGCGACTAGAAAATCAGATGTAGTAGCACTTTTTGATGCCGATATAAGAACTTTTAGCCCTTTATATCCCTCAAGGATGATTCTTCCTCTACTAGATGATTCATATGGAATATCATATGTAAAAGCTTTTTACAGTAGGTTGTCTTTAGAAACAAATCAACTACAAGGAAGAGCGACAAGGTTATTTGTAGGTCCTCTACTTGCAAGTCTTGAGCAATTAGTTGGGAATGGTCCTTTTTTGCAATATCTTCAATCATTTAGATATCCTTTAGCAGGTGAGTTTGCATTTACCAAAGACCTTGCTATGAATTTAAGAATACCTTGTGACTGGGGCTTAGAAATAGGCTTATTGTCAGAAGTTTATAGGAACGTAAGGACTTCAAAGATAGCCCAGGTCGACCTTGGTTTGTTCGATCATAAACATAAGACTATTGGTGATTCATCAAGAGAGGGATTACAAAAAATGTGTACTGAGATCCTTTCAAGTGTACTTAGAGGTCTAATGGAGCATCAAGCTGAGACTTTGACTAGCACACAGCTAGCAACCCTAGAAGTACTTTACAAGAGAGTTGGAGAAGATCGTGTTAAACAATTTGGACTTGATTCAGCAGTTAATCAATTGCCATATGACAGACATGAAGAAGAACTATCAGTACAAAAATTTGCAAAATTATTGAGACCTGCTACTGAAGATTATTTAGCTACCCCAACAACAAAACAATTACCAAGTTGGTCAAGAGTACTTTCATGCGAAAATAAGCTTCAGGAAGATTTGGCCGAAGCTGGTTCAAAAGATGTTAATACTAATCAGAAAGAACTAATTAAAAACTTTTAAAGCAAAAAGTACCTCTGAGCCATTGGAACTTCATCAAGTGGTTCACAAGTAAGAAGTTCCCCATCAGAAAAAACTTCGTAAGTTTGTGGATCAACTGTAATATTTGGTAGTTTACAATTAAGTTTTAGGTGTGTTTTATTGATATTTCTTGTATTTTCTACAGCAATACAAGTCTTTTGTAAATCTAATTTTTGAGGAATATTTTGAGCGATTGAATTTTTACTTAAAAAGGTGAAGGAGCTCTTAATTAAGGATTGGCCAAAATTTGCAAACATAGGTCTTCCATGAACAGGGCCTGGTGTAGGAATTGAAGCATTTGCATCTCCCATTTGGGACCAAGCTATAGACCCTCCTTTAACAACTAATTCAGGCTTAACTGCAAAAAAGGAAGGCTTCCACAATACTAAGTCTGCAATTTTTCCCTTTTCTATGGAACCAACATGTTTATCTATACCATGAGCTATTGCAGGATTGATTGTAACCTTAGAAATATATCTCTTTACTCTATGATTATCATTCTTATCTGAATCCCGTGATAAAGGTCCTCTTTGTACTTTCATTTTATGGGCAGTCTGAAAAGTTCTTGTTATTACTTCACCTACCCTACCCATAGCTTGAGAGTCACTAGCGATAATTGAGAAGGCACCTAAATCATGGAGAATATCCTCAGCAGCAATTGTCTCTCTTCTAATCCTTGATTCAGCAAATGCAATATCCTCTGGAATTTTAGAATCTAAATGATGACATACCATTAGCATATCAAGATGTTCCTCTAATGTATTTCTCGTATAAGGTCTTGTTGGATTAGTACTACTTGGAAGAACATTTTCTTCACCACAGATTTTAATAATATCTGGAGCATGTCCTCCACCTGCGCCTTCGGTATGAAAAGTATGAATCGTTCTTCCTGCAATAGCATTAATGGTGTCTTCAACAAAGCCTGCCTCATTTAAAGTATCAGTATGAATACAAACTTGAACATCAAAATTATCTGCGACATTAAGACAAGAATTTATTGTCGATGGAGTTGTTCCCCAATCCTCATGAAGCTTTAAACCGCATGCACCAGCATCAACTTGATCAATAAGATTTCTCTCATTTGTTGAATTGCCTTTACCAAAAAAACCTAAATTCATTGGAAATGCTTCTGCAGATTGAAGCATACGAGAAATATGAAATGCACCTGGCGTACATGTTGTGGCATTTGTACCAGTAGCAGGTCCAGTTCCTCCCCCAAACATAGTGGTAATACCAGAAGCTAATGCTGTTTCAATTTGTTGGGGACAGATAAAGTGTATATGTGTATCTATAGAACCTGCAGTAAGAATATGCCCTTCTCCAGCTATTACTTCTGTGGATGCACCAATAATAATATTTACTTTATCTTGAATATCAGGATTGCCTGCTTTACCTATTTCGAAAATCTTTCCATCCTTTAACCCAACATCAGCCTTAATTATTCCCCACCAATCTACAATCAAAGCGTTGGTAATTACAGTATCTACAGCTCCATCTTCTCTAGTTACTTGGGACTGTCCCATGCCATCACGAATAACTTTACCTCCTCCAAATTTAACTTCATCTCCGTAAGTAGTTAGATCCTTTTCTACTTCAATAAAAAGTTCGGTATCTGCAAGCCTTACTCTATCCCCGGTAGTGGGTCCATAAGTTTGAGCATAAGTATTTCTTTCAATTTTGTAGGACATAATTTTAAGTATCTAAAGATCCGTTAACTAATGAATTAAAACCATATGCAATTCTTAAACCTTTATATGGAACTAATTTGACATAAGTTGTATCTCCAGGTTCAAACCTAATTGCTGTTCCTGCAGGAATATCAAGACGCATACCAAGTGTTGATTCTCGATCAAAAATTAAAGCCTTATTTGCTTCA
>MDTE01014670.1_pt1 | contig 26820 bp, 42 predicted proteins | sample 811231 | NCBI WGS metagenome assembly MDTE01 (sample SAMN05326651, study PRJNA326480) | marine metagenome | isolation source: seawater | place: Indian Ocean: Red Sea | collected 2010
GAAGAACAGTTAGATATGCTTTACTCGCTCTGGTTAGAGTTCAGATATGCTGAATATGAGAGCAAGAAAAAATGGGCATCGGCTCGTAAGGTTTCCTACAAAGTCTTGACAGCTCAAATCTCTCAACTTAAAGAGATCTATATTGAGCATCGAGCAGACTTTGGTCATTGATACTTAGTACGCTTTAAGACCTCTTGGAGTGTACGCTTGTCGGCACTCTCATAGGGAACAAAGGGTCTGCCTCTCTCAACCTCAAAGTCTTTGACTAGCGACACGAGATAGTCATCTGGGTCTCTGTGGCTTTTGATAGCTCTGTTATGCTTCCTCAAAACCATGTAGAAATCGAACTCTAACCCTAGTCTATATGCTTTTAGTAGGGTGATGAGTTGGTCTATCACGAACGCTTCTCTGAGGGCTTTTTTGATGTCTGCTTTGGGTAGGGAGTGTCCATACCTTAAAGCGAATAAGATATTGCGTAGTATAGCTCTAGGTCGTAGATCGTCTGCCATCCCCACATTGAGTGAACATGAACTTTCCTTAGCTTCTTGGGTGTAGTAAAGACCGTCTTTGCCGAGCAAAACTTGATTGAGTGTATTGTCTCTACTATTAAAGTATTCATCAATACTCCAATGCTCTTCAATATCACCTAAGCTCTTTAGTCGATAATACTCATCTTCTTGTTCCTCTGTTAAAATAACATTCTCATTATCCCAGTCATCCCATTCGACATCATCACCAAACACAACGAAATCGTAATCCATGACAGGTTTTACAGCCCTATTTAAATAGGGTGGAGTAAAATATGAGATAAGGGCATCTCTCGCCACTCCTCCTTTGAAGTAGGAGTAGGGTTTGAGTGTCTTTAAGACTCTCCTTACTTTAGGATCAAGGTTGAGCTTTTTTAAAGGAGTATGCCCTACCATGATTATACCGCCTGGACTGCTGACATCATTGGGTCATTAGGCTCAAGTAACTCTTTGCTTTCAGATACGACAGACTTAATCTTATCGTAAGCCCAAGTGGTGAGCTTGAGCGTACCTTTCCCGATGAGCTTTAGGATGTTCCAAACCACTTTTAAAGGGAACTCAACGAGAAATCGGCTAGGTAGCCTTGTGATCTGATAACTCATCCAAGAGATACCCAAGATTGCATAGTAGACTACAAAGGCGATACCGATGACTTTAAGGACTGATACGATACCAAATGTTGCTGTGCTCTTAACGATTGCCGCTTTGATTAGACCGAGAGCCAATCCACCTGCTTTCATAATTCCTAACCATGCTTTGTTTAGGATGAAATAGATTGCTGACCAAGCTTTCCCTGCTGGCAAAGTTGGAGCGTACCCTTGAGGGATTACAGACCATAGCCATGAGATACCTTCTCCGACATAGTGAGAGGCTTCACTGATTACAGTCCCAGAAACGCTTAGGAACTTATCTACCATGATCCCTTGAGCTTCAAAAGGTAGAGGAGGGGGAGGTGCTGACGCAAAGGGATTCCAAAAGATAGCTTCTTTATTAAGAGAAGCATTTTTGATCTTCACATTCTTGTTGTCTTTTACATACCAAAGGAGAACTAAAGCCATAGTTTCCTTTTGCACTCCCACAGCTTTTGCCATACCTTCTATGTCTTGCTTTTGATAAGCGTTAGCAAACCTACCTAGTATATCACCTGCTTCTCCTGGTGATTTAGCTTTAGCTCCAGCTTCAGCGACCATCTTTTGAATGGGATCTTTCGGATCATATTTAGACTGACCAATAGCTTTAACGAAGCTCTCTATAGAGTTGAGTCCGAATCTCTTCTGTAGAAATTGCAATCCAGACTTGGCATCACTAGAAATCTTCTTCTGTTCTTTGGACGCTTCGCTTTGGATGAAAGCACTAGCTACATCTTCTTTGACGCTATCAAAGAACATCGCCCTCTTTTGCATACGAGCAGTATGAATACGGGCTACTCTATTTACACTTGCATATCTGTTCATCGTTTTCCTCCGTTGTACGCAACAGCATGACCCATTCGGATCATCTCATCATTAAGAGACTCCCCTAGTTCTTCCATGCCCTCTTCATAAGCCCATAGGACACCGAGCCATCGACCAAACTTACCTTTTTTAACGGTATGTACGACAACCGTTTTACCCTCGATGCGAGACTTGAGATACTCTTTGGCTTCATACCCTCTAGCCTTTTCATCTAGGTCTCTGGTTCTAATCTCTGGTGTGTTGATCCCCACCATACGAACCTTTACTCTCGCAAAGTGTTTCATGCCTTGGTCGATCATAAGGGTGACGGTATCTCCGTCATATACGGATATGACTTCTGCTTTGTAGTGATATAAATTAAGACTCATGCTTCATAATCCTTTAATGTCTTAAACCAATGTCCGAGAGTGTCTTGCTAACGAACTTGCGAACCACCTCAAGATCATCTGTCTTTTTGACCTCTCGACCATTGACCTCTATGACTAAGGTTTTGTAGTCAAAGCCCGACCCACTAGACTTAAAGCCACTAATAGAAATCTTAGTGTTTGGAGCTTCAATCTTGATGACCTTCTGACCTTTTCGGTCAAGTACACCAGTGACTTTGTGTTGCCCCTTCTTGAACATCCACTGTAGCTGTTTCTCAAATCGGCTGAGATCTTGCCACCCAATGTGGTTGCTAAGTAGTCCAAACAAGCGAGCTTCCATATAGCGTGAAGCGACTCGAATGACTGGTAAGTCAGACATGAGGGCATCTTTTACTTGCTCTTTGTCGTAAATGACGCTTGGGGTTGAGAGGTACATATCCCTTAGTTTAGACGATACGGACATCATAAAGTCTTTCATACCTCTTCCAGAGAACCCTTGATTTCTTGCAAGGGTAGGCAACAAGCTACGATCTTTTAATATGGAGCTTGGTGATCTTAACGCTGATACGAGGTCACCTTGTTCTTCGGGTGTGAGTTCCAAAGAGAGTTCTTCCATTCGCCTTAGTTGTTCTCTACTCAAAACACCCAAGTCATGCTGTAAGTTAAAGCCTTTGTTGACCATCTTAATGAAGAACATATAGGGGAGCTTCTTACTATGTGTAGACAGTGCGGTCCTAAACTTTTTATCTTCACGAGCGATCTCTGCAAGTACCTCGATCACACCTAGCTTATCAAGGCATATAAGTGCGTCTTTCCATGTCTTAGATTTAAAAATATGGAGTAGTTCTCGGTAGACCCGATCTGAACTCTGATCTTTTAACTTGTGCTTGTTTCTTTTGATCGCTTGGAATGTATCTTTGGGGATGGACAGACCATATTTGACTACAAACTTAACAGCACGAAGGATGCGTGTGGGGTCTTTTGAAAGGGTGACATCAGCATCAAGGAAGCACCTTGCTTCACCTGCTTCTAAATCTCGAATACCACAACCTGTCATGTCGATGATTTCTGCCTTATCAGGCCCATCAGCTAAGTCTGATAGTCTCCACATAAGCATATTAAATGTGTAGTCTCTGTTCGTTAGGGATGTGAACAGATTTGACCCTTCTAACTTCTCTTCTTCGGGGTATTCCTCAACATCTCTAATCTCGATAGCGGCATCGCCATCTTTTGAGAACTCACTAAGGTCAACACCGTCTACGATCCATTCGGAGTTAACCCAAATGTGTGTGCCATACCAATCCGTCATCACATGGGTCTGTGCAGGGATCATGTCTACAAGGTTATTAGCAACCCACTCTGCATCTCTCCCTAGATTTTCAGCATCCACTACAACATCTACATCAACAACAGGTTGGTCGATCATAAAGTTGCGTATCGCACCTCCTGCCACATAAATGTTTTCTGCTACCCCACGACCCATAGATTTAGTTGCCTTTGAGAGCCACTTCATAAGGGCAGTTGAGTGAGCGTTTGAGACAGCGAGTTTTTTTCTTCTAGCCATTTTGGAAATCCTTTTCTTGATTAGATCTGGGTTATTTATGATTGATGGGTCAGAGACATAAATCTCTCTTAGTTGATCCATTTTGCGAGACATAAAGTGTCTCATGTCTGATCTACCAACACCTTTATGTCTAGCGAGGGATGGGAGGAAAGATTTGTCTTTAATCGCACCACCAGGAGACTTTATGTATTTAACAAGATCTCTCTGTTCCTCATTCGTTAAGGTGAAGGCTTTCTCCTCTAGTCTAGCGATCTGATCTCTATTTAAGACCGACAGGTCATGTCGAACGGACAGACCTAAGTTGAGCATCCTAATGAAGAACATATAGGGTAGCTTCCTAGCTTCTGTTCCTAGTGCCGACCTAAAGCTCTCATCTTCTTCGGCTATGTCAGCAAGCACCTCAATCAGACCTAAATCTTCAAATGTGTCTAAAACGCTCTCCCATGTTCTCTCGGAGAGAATACCTCTAATCTCACCGTAAATACGGTTCGGGGGAACTTTGGTTAGAGCGTGTCTAGTTTTTAGGATCGCTCTCTTAGTGTCATTAGGGATGATCAGACCATATTTGACGAGGAACTTAACAGCCCTAAGAATACGAGTGGGATCATCATAGAATGTTTTTTCGGGGTCAAGTGGACATCTTGCTTCGCCTGCTTCTAAGTCAGCTAACCCACAACCTGTCATATCTACGATTTCTGCTTGGTCTGGCCCATCAGCTAGGTCAGCTAACCTCCACATAAGAGTGTTGAAGGTGAAGTCTCTACGATAGATGTCCTCTCGAATAGTGGATTTGGTGACCGAGGGTTTGTACCCTCCACCAGTATCATCAGAGTAAGTCTCTGATCTAGCGTCCACTATTTCAATCGCCGCATCGCCATCAGCACTGAACTCACTAAGATCAAGCCCGTCTACGACCCACTCAGACTTAACAAAAATCTTGGCGACACCATACTGATCGCTCACTGTTTCAGTGCGAGCAGGGATCATGTCTGCTAGTTCATCAGCGAGCCAAGCCGAGTTCTCTCCAAGAGCGATGGAGTCAAGCACAAGGTCTACATCTTTAACTGGCTTATTGAGCTTAAAGTTTCTAACAGCCCCACCTACTACATAAGTGTTTTCTGCTACATCTCTACCTAGCCTTTTAGTTGCTCTTGAGAGCCATTTCATAAGAACTGTTGAGTGTTCACTAGATACCATAGCTGACTTAATCATCGGACTTAACCTCTTTCTTAGGTTCGGGAGTTTCGTCAACACCAAGTGATTTCTTGACCTTTGCTTTGAACATCTTGATGACGAAAGCATTGATCGCTCCTGCACAAGCTCCCATGTAAACATCAATCATCGCAAAGGGATCTGATAATGTGTAGGCTATCCCTGCTCCAGTTAAGACAGCAAAGAGTCTTATCACAGCGTCTGCCTTTTCAGTGCAGGTTTTCCAAATGAAAGGCTTAATGATTTGAGTAAGTGCTAGGCTCAAAATAGCGGCTATAACTACAAGATAAACATGACCCATAAACAGATCGGTTTTATCGAGATTATGGGGGTTGTAGTCTACCGACTCCGCTTGCACCTCACATATAACTTGTCCTTCAAATAACTCGCAGTTTTCTGGTATAGGGTCAGTGCCTAATTTTATGTTCTTCTCACTCATATACACCTCACTTTTTTATCTATAGCGAGGCTATAAACAAACTATTAAGAGGCTACAGGTAAGGTGTCTTATCTATAACGATGACATCACCCTCTGAGTGATACTTCTTAGCGAATGACCTCCAGACTCTGAGTGCCTTATCCGAAGTAGATTTATTGTGGCAGTAGTTAGGCATGAACAACAAAGGCAATCTACCATTCTCAAGGAACGCTTCTTTGACTAGCTCAACATACATTTGAACCCCACATCTCTGACCTTGTAGATCCTTGTGGAGATAAGAGTCGATAACCTCTACAACAAGAACTACAGGTTCACCATTCTCATCATATCGAATCATCTCGTCCTCAAACCAGTATTCTTCAGATAACTTTTCAATGTCATCTGCACACGCAAAGTATCCCTTCCCCATCTCCTCAAGTGTGTAAGTGTCTACATAGGCTTCACAATGACCCAAGTATTCACCATCTACTTGAAGCTCAACACCAAGATTAGCATTATGATTCATTAACTTGGACACAACCTCAATGGTGATGTTTCCTTTTTGGTATTTGGCTTCGATATATCGGTTAGCGACTCTTTGATAGGGCTTCATACAGGTTGCCCCTGTTCGTTTACTAATCCTTTAGTGTAGAGTGCGTATAACTGCAATCCAACAGCAGGTAATAAGATAGCGTTCCAACCGATTGATAGAGACTTAGCGAGCCAACCGCCGGGTATTCCAGGGAACAAAAGACCTACGATAAATCCAACCCCACTTTCGGGGAGACTTTCAAGCAAGTCTGTCCACGAGATCATGCCTAGAAATCCTTTTATCAAGTCCGAGATCTTCCAACTGATCTCTGTTACATTGATCCAGATGACCCAATAAAGATACGCTTTAGCTGGCATTGTGATGAGCTTAAGCAAGGGGTGTTTATCTAAAAAGCTATCTATCCATTGCGACATATCTTTTGCTCTGCCAACCATAGGTGTGATTGTCTTTGATAACCACTTACCTAGACCACCTGTCTTTCCACCATGTTTTTCAAGTACGCTTTCAACAATGGAGGTGAAGGTCGGGGCATTAGATGCGTATAAGAACAGAAAGTGCATCATCTTACTGTTCTTTTGGATCTTCTTTTTTACCCCACCCCACCATCTTGCACCTTCGTCTAAGAGATTTTGGAATTTTTTAGAAAGTTCAAAATAGAGCTTTGCAGGGTTTTTTGATGTGATCCCTAAAACCTCTTTGAGCTTCTCCCAAAGTTTAGGTGCTTTTTGAAACGCTTGATACAGCTCTCTTAGCTTCTTACCTATCCCTTTGATGATTGCTGTTTTGTTGTGAGCTTGTCTAAGCATACCCTCACCAAATACGCTTAAGACTCGGACATTCACCTCACGATTTATTGTACTTGAGACTCTAGTGTTATGGCTAGTTTGGATCGCCCATCTTGAAGCTCTCAATGATATATTTCTATGGTAATGGAGAGTAGCGACTCTTTGATAAAGCTTCATATTTATACTCCTTTAATAAGTACAGTAGAGGTATCAATAAACAACTTATTAAAGGAGATGCCATCATGGGAGCAGGAGTGATGTTATTGTGTGGGAATAAGACCCTCATAATGAAAAGAGCACATTATAAGCATGATAAATGGTCGGGCTATTGGAACTTTCCTGGTGGACAGGGAGAACCAAATGAAACGACTTATCAGACCGCACTTAGAGAGACTGAGGAGGAAACAGGTATTTCCTCAGATCAGTATCAAGTAGTTGATCATGTAGGGAGTAAGATCTACACGATGTATGTTGGTATCTGTAAAACTGAGATTGAACCGACCTTAGACCATGAGCACACTGATTGGGAATGGGTATTCATCTCTACGATCCCTAGCTTAAAAGATGAGATGCACCCGAAAGATTGGCGTAGCTTCAAGAAATATTACAAGCTTCACCAAACTTGAAAGTGAACGCCCAATGACCATGTGTTAGAACCGTCAGCTCCCACAACCCAACCAAGACCAGGAGCGATGTTGAGATTCTTACCCATAATGTAAGGATGCCATGTACCCATTAAGCCTAGATACTGATTTGATTCAGATAAAGCAAAGTTAGCCCCTAAGCGATACTGACCCTTAGAAAAGTTAATGAAGCTACCTCCTATAGATAACCCAAACTCTCCACCTTGATAAGTTGACCCCACAAGCAAACTCGGCTCGAACATACTTAGAGTGAGTCGGCTCGTTGGAGCATCTACTTTTGGTACATAAATAAGCTGTGGATCAAGATTGGGATCTCCCGAAAGCAACTCCGACTCAAGACCTGGTAATGCGACAAACTTACCTTGCTCGTCAAAGTACCCACCGTAAATATGGATGCCTTGATTTTGAACCGCACCACTACCTAAACGAGATTGATCTTCCCCATAGGTAATCGCCACTACTTTGAACGCTAAGTTGAAATCTACACCCGACCCCTCACCTGTCCAAAGATTTCTACTTGAAAACGAGTAGACTGGCCTACCTCTGAGGCTAAAAGGTGAGTGCCAACTGAACTTGAATGGTTGACATCTTCTATCTTGTGGGTGGTCAGCACACCATCGTTGATCTTGTGTACTGACCCCTCTCCAAGTTTCGGGAGGTGGGCTTGTTCTCTGCCTTCTCACACTATCCCCAATGCGAGTAACACCTGCTTCTAGCCTAGACTCCATACGAACAAATCTTCGGCTTATCGCATCTACTTTCGCTCCTGTTTCAGAGGTGTACCTGTCGATAGCGTCTTGGGTCTTTTGGTCAAGACCACTGATGATTTCTGATGCTCTTTGTTCAAGCGTTGCACGATCCACCATCTGAGACTGAACCGTCCCTAAAGTTTCATCTATGGCGGCTATTTTTTCAGCGTTATCACTAAGAATACCAGCAAGTTGGTCTTGGATTGTAGCGTCCATCCTTTGCATTTTATAGACAGACCAAGCGTTCCCACCTACAGAAATCAAGAACAGGCTAAGGAGTGCATACGCACCATATTTGATATTCAGCTCTGGCATATTAAATCTCCTTTATTCGATAGAGATATTATACCATGAAACTAACCTCAACCTTTAGCGAGTGCCTTTTGGAGAGCCTTGTTCTCCAACCAATACCTACGAGAGTCATACTTGTGATTATCGAACGATGGACATAAGCCCCATTGGTATTTACTCATGGTGTGCTTCAAGATGTCTGTACCCATCTCTTGTTGGTGATGGACAAGGAACTTGTTGATCTCTTTTTGAACCAACTTGTGCATTTTGATTTTCAGATCCTCATGGAAGATAACTAGATTACGCTGTAGATCCTCGACCATGCCCATGTAGTTCATCTCAAGATGAACCTTATAGTACATCTCCATGAAGCTATTCATATAGTACATACCGTATCTGATGTTATGAGCGTTTCTGTGAGAAGAGAACTCGTCAAGATCTTTTGGTTTAGAGCTTACGCAGTGTCGAAGCTCACACGCTAACCTCAAGATCGTGTCAAAGGATACCCCATATTGAGATCCAACAGAGACACAAAAGTCCACCACTTCACGATTTAAGGCTTCTCGGTCATAACCATTTCGGTATTCTCTGCTGTGTGGAAACTCACCTGCAACAGCCATTAGCCAAAAAGTGCGTTTAACTTTTACATCAAACGCAAACGGACTTGACTCACAACTGTATAAAACAGTGTCTAAGGTGTTGTCGATCTCTTTGATCTGATCTTGGTTCAGACCTTCAAAGCTCGTAGGGTATTCCCACGCACCCTTGTCCTCCAAGAAGTACCGAACCACTCTTGTACCTGGTACTCTAAAGCGACCGCACTTGTCAGTGCGTATGTCGGTACGAGATCGGCTTTCGGTGTCTTTTGACAACAACCCCAAGTCATAAAAGAACTTGTTGTCGTTCAAGTCTTTGTGGGTGTTCGGGTCGAGTCTGCTTCTTTCACGATAGATGGTCTTACCCATCTTTTCAAACCATTCTTCCTCAGACAAGTTTTGATTTGTCGGGGAGCAGGTGCAGGCTTCGGCTGGGTTGTATTGTTGATTGATTAAGGATCTGATTGTGTCCATATTGTTCTCCTTTTAGAGTGTGGTGTTGATGTCCTCTATTCTTTATCTTCCACAACTACAATCTCTCGTGTTGTTTTACCTGTTGCATAGTCGATGTTCTCACGAATCCGAAAGACAGGTGGATTCGCTGGTTGTGGTGGTCTACTGTAGTAGCGAACCTCGTTGTTATAACGACCACCAACTTCGACCCATACTCGTTCGCCATTTTCCATTCTTCTGTAAGGCATATTCATCTCCTTTATGAGTTGTTTAGATTGGGCTTCCCACCCATGTTAAAGATATAAATAAGGGGTTACGGATTCGCTAAGGCGAATCAAGTCAACCACTTAGAGGGTTTTGATAAGCTCCCACCAACCTGGACCACATTGTTCAGTACGCTGGAGGACTAGGGTTTGTGACCCTAGTGGCTCAAGAAAGTCGAGATGTTCTTTGTCGTATCCATCGCCACCTTTGGATCGTAAGAGAGCGTCTGCTGAACAGATAAGCATCTCGTTAACCCCAAAGTATTTAGCTCCGAACACACCGCATTGATCGACATCGGTGTAGATTAACATACACCCCCCTTTCATCGCTGTAGCATTGAGAGGGGTAGACGCTGTAGAAGCTCAAACTTACACTCGTTAAAGTGCTCAAGGTTGAACTCGGTGTCGTTTCGTGAACTTGCTGATGGTTGCATGACAACCACGACATCTCCCTCATTGAGAGACACGAATCCACCCTTACATTCGGACTTGGTAAGTCCTTGAGCGAGAGCCGCTGTGGACTCATGGCGAGGATTGATGGCGTTCTCGAAGCTGATGTTGCTGGCCATCTCTGCGAGAGATACGACAGCCTTAGCTTGATCCACATCAAGGTCGATCTTGTGGACAAGACCCTCATTGTTCAGCATACGATTGCTGAAAGCCGAGCTGAGGATGACACGAGTGGTAGGTGCGACAAAGGTGTTTGCGATAGTCATATTAGGTTCTCCTTAGTTGAGAGTTAAAGTTGATGACACTAGGTTATAAATAAGGGGTTACAGTTGGGTGTGAAAGGGATGTGTTCAACGATTCTTAGCCGTAGATCACCTCTCCAAACACTGCACATTGGAGAAAGACATCTCCTGTATCAGCGTCATCGTTTTCATTGATGAAGTCATCAAAGTGTCTTGTGTACTTTTCAGCCATGACTTTAAGACCTTTCTTTAGTGTTTCCAAAGAAACTGTGTGGGTTGTGTCGTGCGTAAGATCTGTGAGAGTGAACTTAAAGTCTGGGTGGTTTACCATATAAAAGTCGTAGCCTGCCCAATCCCCATAGGTTTCAGAGTCAGTCATCTCAGCGTCAGTGGGGGTGTATGCCACCTCTGCTCTGGCCCAATATCCACTCCCACCCTCAAAAGCGACACAGAGTAGTCCTGCGATCTGATTGTGGGTGATTTGGACAGGTTGATTGATTGTGAGTGCTGTGTCTTTCATAGGTTCTCCTTCGGGAGTGAGAGTGAGGGTCGTTCCTCTTACACAAGTCTATAAATAAGGGGTTACACCCCATCTTTTCATGGGTTGTCGATCTGACGGAACTCGTCAGAGTCCATCCCGAACTCTCCAAGGACGGCATCACGCTCATCCCAATAAGAGAGATCTCGGACTTTGAGAAGCCACTCACAAGCGAGCTTGCGTGTCTTGAACTGCTTACGCTGTACCATCCTGCGAGGATCTTCCTCTAGGCAGAGTGGTGTCGCTGAGTAGTGTGCGTCAAACTTACGCACACTACCGACTGGCTCGTACCATCCCTCATCACACCCCTCCTCCCAAGGAGTGTATGCGAGGACGGTGTGGGTGTCTGGTTCCCATCGGTTAGTTTTGACCTTCTTGGTTTTGAAAGGCTTGTTGGCTGTCATTTTGGTTCTCCGTTCGAGAGGGTGAAGTTCGTGATGATTCTGAACCTCTTACAGAATGGTATAAATAAGGGGTTACACTTAGTCTCCGTAGGGGAGATCTTGCCAACCTTTAGGGGCTACGACCACATCCCCCACGAGTCCTGTAAAGTGAGCATTGCGTGGTAAACCCATTGGGATTCCATCTTCATTGCAGAGGACTGTGGATTGAGCCGATTGAGTAGCTACTTGAATGTAGCCACCTACGAGCTTTTGGATGTCGGTAAAGGTTTCAACCTCCACAGACTGTGGGTTTGGGTTTTTAGTAGTGTAGAGTGATACGATCATTTTTCTCTCCATCGTTGATTACATAATGTCATAAATAAGGGGTTACGCTTAGTCTCTGTCTCATATAATAGGACGGAGAGAGCTATACTTATAAGGAGGTGCAACTGATGTTTGCCGATATGCTTGAGTCATTAAGACGACCAAATATACAACCCAAGTTGTGGATGAAAGATTGTGAACTGATCTTAGGCACAAAGGAAAACCTAGACCAATGTATTGATGAGTGTATCAACAGTGTTGCGTATGGGATTGACCTTGAGACAACAGGTCTTGATAATCGTGTGTTCAATGGACGCACTAAAGATACGATTGTCGGTGTATGTTTATCAGCCCATAAGGACAAGGGCTACTACTTTCCTGTAGGTCATCAAGAGGGTGTCGAGCATAACATTCCTTGGAGATTGATGTACCCTGCTCTTGAGCGACTTTTTGATTTATCTGTGGAAGCTGTGCCAATCTTCCACAACGCCGCTTTCGATCAAGAGTTCTTGGAGTTCAACGAATACAAGTCGGGTCTAGGGGAGGAGCGTTGGGATTCTTTTAAATGGCATGATACTTATATTATTCAGTACCTCTTGAACCCTCGTGAAAAAGGCGGTCGTGGACTCAAGCACTTGACTAATGTCCACCTTGAGCGTGAGATGATTGAGCTATCAGATCTTATGCCCGATGCCCCCGATAAGAACTACTCTAAACTCGATGTGAGCTGGGAACCATGTGTTTGGTATGCAGCCAGTGATGCGATGTGTACGCTTGGGCTTTGGGAAATCTTGTATAAAAAGTACACAGAAGCTAAAGAACATACGCTCTCAATGTATGCCCTAGAGCGTATGTGTTTGCTATCGACTCGGTGGATGCACAGGAATCGTGTATACATTGATCGAGAGACAGCCTTGAAATACAGTCAGCAAGGACAGAAGCTATGGTTCGACTCTTTGATTGAGGTCTACGATGGAGCGAAGGAAATCTTAGGTCGAGACATCACGCCCAACTATGTGCGAGTGCTTAAAGGAGAACTTAAAGGGGAGAATAAATTTAATCACATGGAAGTGGAGGGTATGAGCTATAAGACTCGTGTAGATGAAGCTCGTAAGGAAGCTACTCGACTTTATCCCGATGAGAAGGGTGTGGTGACTAAGGCTGTAAAGATTCTTGGGAAGAGTGTAGGTACAGAGGAAATCGAGTTCCCATTAACCTACGACATTCTATCACCCCAAAAGCTTGGCTTGTTGTTTAGAGAGTTGAGTGTGCCTGGTCTTAAAGCGAGTGAAAAGTCGGGTCAAGTAGTAACCTCAAAAGACATTCTTGAAGAGGTGATTGAAAAAGCGTCAGATGACTTTCCATTCATGGCTAAGGTTAAGACTTTTCGTGAGCTTGGTAAGGCTATGGGTCAGTACCTCATCCCCTTTGTAGAGGATGTCGGTCCAGACGGTACGCTTAAACCTAAGTTCGATCAGTTCGCCGCTGATACAGGACGCTTTTCATGTAAGACGAACAGCAAGCCTTGGAAAGTTAAAGACGGTGGGTGTCGTGTACCCTTTCAAGGTATCCCTGCTACCTATGACCCAACTAAGCCCGAAGCTATCGCTAAGATGCGTTCTTGCGTGTCTGTTCGTGATGATGATTGGTGGTTAGCGGCCATCGACTATGCAGGTGTTGAGCTTCGGTTGGTCACAAACTTGAGTCTTGAGCCTAAATGGATCAAGGCTTTCTTTGAGTGTTCAGAGTGTGGCACATCTTACCCACAAGAAATTCAAGAGGATGGCTTCGCTAAAGCACCACCTGCTAACTGTACTAACTGTGGTTCTGATAAGATTGGAGACTTACATACGATTACAGCAGTAGCGTTTTACGGTGAGAGTGCAAAACAGCGTGATGATTGGAAAGCGTTAAGGGGCAACGGTAAGGGTTGCAACTTTGCATTGTCTTACGGTGGTACAGGTAAGGCTGTTCAGCGTACTATTGGTTGCTCTGCTGAGGAAGCTGAGGAAAAGTTCAAGAAGTTCACCTCGACTTATAGTGAGCTGACTAAATGGTGGTCTAAGCAACATAACTTTGGTCGTAAACATGAGTATGTAAAGACAGGTATGGGTCGAGTACAGCCTTTACCCGACATCAACTCTAGTGATTTTAGGTTTAAATCTAAAGATGAGCGTAAGGCAGTTAATGGTCCAGTACAAGGCACTAGTGCTGATGTAACAAAGCTTGCAATGAGTCTCATTTACCAAGAGGTAAAGAAACGAGGGTGGCAAGACAAGCTGATGATGATCTTGACCGTCCATGACGAAATCGTATTTGAGATTCACAAGTCCATTTTAAAGGAAGCTATAGATCGTATTTGCTTCTTAATGACCAAGAACCACATTATTAAGCGTTTAGGTTGGCGTGTGCCTTTACTTGTAGATGTGGAGCTAGGCAAGGATTGGACTGTGCCTTTTGATGTGAAAGATGTGCTTGCTGGTGAAGCAGGAGATAAGATCATCAATGCCAAGTATAAGTGTAGAGATTGTGATGGGAAGACACCTCGTGATCCTAAACCGACCTCATGTAGCCACTGTGGGTCTAGCAACATCTATTGTGACTACACAGAGGAGTTTATTGCCAAGATCAAGAAACAATCGGAGCAACTCTATAGAGACTATGGGGTAAATCCTGATGAGATTGTCAAAGAAGAGGTTAAAAAAGAAGTTGTGCAGGAGTTCTCGGATAATCCAACATTTTGTGTCGAGGAGTTAACCGAAGAAGTTGCAAAAGAACTTGCTGGATGGATTAAATCACAAGAAGGTGAGTATGATGTAGTATATGATGGGAGAAATATAAATGCTTTGTTAAAGTGAGGTAAGTATGAAGCCCAATAAAGATTTCTTTGTCGAGTGCAATGAGGGTGGGCTAATGAGTCCACCAGAGTTTGAACGCACTTTCTGTAATCAATGTAAGAACCGACAATGTGTTCGAGCAGATTGGGCTTTTAGCACTTGGGATAAGCGTATCCTTACTCAAGTAGATAGACTTTTAGTGAACCCTAACATCGTGATTCAATCTGAGGCGAGTCGATGGGAGGGTATCTCTGACTTTGAGGGTTTTCAAGAACCACAGGTACTTGAGGTGTGGGGTGTTGCTGAAACACAGCCCCCTTTGATTATAGAGGAGGAGGAAGAAGAAGACACGCTCCCTGCACCACCTGTAGAGCCTCCAGAAATAGAAGAAGATGAAGAAGAACCCCCTCCTTTACCCGAACCATCTCCTAAAGTATACCATAACCCTTTAAATACAGCACCTCAAGAAATCACCATAGGTGAAGCACCTAAACCAGAACAGCCAAGTTCTCGCCCGAAAAGGTATCAGTCAGACCCTTGGGCAGTTACAGAAACGCTACCTGTAGGTGGCAAGTTTAAGATGGGGAAATAGACATGATAGAGTTAGTGATCTGCAAACACATCCGTAATGGCTATAAAGTTATCTTGCCTAAAAATATGAATGTAAAGGTTCTATCTAAGTACACTAAAGGGATTGTCTCTAACCCTTCCGAGTTAAAACCTAATGACAAGATCAAGTTTGTTGGTTGGGTATCTGCTTCAAGTGAAGATCGTTCATTATGGCGAGACTATCTTTGAAATATGAGCGACTTGTTAAGCCTTCAAAAGTGCTCCCTCCAGACCTTATACGAGGCTATTATGAACAAGACACTAGTAGTCTTAAAGAGATCGAATCTTGGCTCTTTAAGAATGGTTTGACTATCTTATTTACGCTTGGGGAAGCCTACGGTAATGAGTGTGTTTATCTTGGCAAAGATAATAGAGTGTATATAGGAACTGAGAAGATTCCTCGTATAAACTGGTTGAGGAAACAGCTTCTGAGAGTAAGTACAGAGCTTTTACAACAAGCGATTAAAGAGGATTGGACACGCAAAAAAATGTTTGAGGTTCTTAAAAACAAGTCAGAAGAAGAAAACTCTACAGTATAATGAGGGCGTATTGAGTGGATGTTCACTCAAGAATTTAAACCATACACAACAGGAGAAATCACTATGAGTGGTATCGCTGATCGTATTGCAAATCTAAAGCAACTTCTCACCGACCTTGAGTCAGACGCAACCAAAACAGACAGTGGTAACAAGGCCGCTGGTACTCGTGTTCGTAAGACTCTTCAAGAGGTAGTCAACGAGTCTAAGGAGATCCGTAAGGCTGTTATCGAGGCTCGTAATACCGAAAGCTAAGATTTCCAACTTGAATGGTATAATATAAATGCCATTCGGCAACACACACACAACACACAGAAAGGATTGACTTATGTCATCTAAGTTAAAAGGTGATCTTGCACCTAAATCAAACAAGACCCCTTATGAGCTTCGGCTTGAGATTTTACATCTTGCACAGCACATCATTGATCGTGAAAATGAAAACAAGCTCGCTGTTCTTCATCTTCAAAATGAAAAGTCAGAGAGGTTCACCCCTCTTGATAAGACATTTCAAGGCTCTGAAGATGAGATCTTACTTGTGGCAAAAAAGTTGAATGACTTCGTATCTAATGGATAGAGTTTCATATAACTAAAGCATATTCATTTGTGTCTTGAGAAACCCTCGATTGCCTAACGGTGGTCGGGGGTTTCTTGTTTAAAGATCGCAGAACTGACCCAACCAATCAGTGTAGGTGACTTTGACCACATGAGATTTCTCGATGTGCCTTCGGCAATACTTACAAGGTCGAGCCATTGTCATCGTACCATCTTTGAGAAATCTAATGACCTCAAGGCGATCTCCTTCTTGAGTATGCCTAAGAGCATCCATTTCAGCGTGTAGGTTGCAAACAAGAGTTCCGTCTTTAACCCTCCGAGCGAACCTTAAGTCTGTCTTGCTTGAGTTTATACCGATGTAAACAGGCTTCTTTTTTCTGAATACAATACAAGCGACATGGTACTTTTCACCATTAGACAATGCCATTCTCATAGCTTGTTTATAAATGCGTTTCATAATAGGAGGTACATTATGTGTTATTATGACCCGATACTTTTGATGTGTATATGCGAGATTATTGAAGAGCTACTTATAGCTTGACTTGTCGAGGGCGTTCTCTAGGGCTTTGGTATTGAACCCATAGTCTTGGTACTTCTTGACGACCCTCCAAAGGTATTCTTCTTCGGGGGCTACGAGGTTTTTGTTATCGGTGTAGTAGACATGGGCGGTCACATACTCACCATTGTCGCACATGACATCCATAATAGAGCAAGAGCAACCCTCAAAAGGTTCGGGTAGTTCCCAGTGGTTTACTGTATAGAGGACTCCTTCTAAATAGTCGTTCATCTTCCCTGCTACCATAGAGCAAAGCCCGACATTTTCCTCGACCTTATTTGAGAAGATCAGTTTGAATCCTCTGATCATTGCGAACTTATAAAATCGTGCTGATGGGTAGTTGTCTACCATCGTATGTTCTTCAAGACCTAAGCCATAGGCAAAATAAAGTGCTTTCATCAAATACCTTTCAGTGATGGACGATAACTGCGGCTGCTCCACAAAGACAAAGTGCTACAATTCCTTTCCAGTTGAAACCGAAAAAGTAGCAGTTCAGTATAAGATCCACTGTCAAACTACACAATCCCCAAGTCACCCCAGCTTTCCACACATCACCCATTTCAATGAGTTTCCACCAAGCATACAGAGTCATATAGTTAGTTAATAGGCTCGTATAGAGCCACCACTTAAAAGGCGACCAATCGAACCCATAAATGACTTTTGCATTCCCTTTGAACCAAAACACTACATTAGCGAGAGACAAAAGAAGAACAGGTATTATATAGCTCATTTAATGCACCACACAATCTTCTTCAAAGTCATAGTGTAAAAAGTCTGGTACAATTTGTTGTAGATCTGTCAACAACTCTGGCTCCGATTGGAAAGAAATGTCTGATAGAAATCCTTGGAATCCTTGTCCTTTAAAGTAGGACATACCGAAGATAGACTGAATACCTGTATCGCTATCTTCAACCAAGCACCAAAAAACAAATCCGATGCTGTCTGGTTCATCGAACATTTTCTGATGTGCAATGAAAGGCCAAAGCTCTGGATCTACATCTTGAAGGATTTCGGGCAGTACAGCAGAGAGAGCAAATTTGTCTTGATATAAATCTCTACCTGTCATTATGGATAGATGTGGAGGTAGAGTAGATATATCAAGACCGTATTCTTTTGCATCTGATACGGTTGTGTTTATTAACTTGTATGCTTCAGTGTGAAAGACGATAGGGGAAATGTTCATGTCAACTCCATTAAGATCTGCTAGATCTATACAACAAAAGCTCCTCACAAGTAAGGAGGGGATTCGTTCTGTGATTTCTTATTGTACTTATAGAAAAGACGATAGGATATGCTCCGATAAAGATTTAGCAAAAAAACTTAAGCAAGTAGACCGAGAGATTGGTAGATTATTAGAGTATGTTCAATCGTTAGAGAGTCAAGCTCGGAGAATAATGCGAGAAGAACGACTCGAACAAGAACGATTAGAACGAGAACGAATCAAGAAAGAAAGAGAGAATAGATAATGCCTACCTATAACTACAGATGCAAAAATGAAGAGTGCAAGCACGAGTTCCAAGTAGTACATAAAATGAGCGATCCTCCTCCTCCTTGTCCAAAGTGTAGTAATGAAGAAGTTGAGAAACTGATAAAGGGGATGAACTTCGTCTTAAAAGGTAGTGGATGGTTCAACTCTGGTGGATATTAGTCAGCTTCAGTGTTTAGTTAGACACCCTAAATGGGAGGGTGCAAAAGGTATCTTAGTTTTCCCTCATTTCAAACCCTCCCAAAAAGTAAGATCTTCCAATAGTGATAGATCAGAAATTTGGATGCCAGACTTCAAAGACAAAATAACACTCGCATACTTACATCACCTATATGCGATCAATAATGGGTCTGTAAGGCGAGATGGTGAGCTATGGGTAAGTTCACATGGGGTTATGGGGAATGACTTAGCAGATGTGCTTGTAGAGTCATTCCTCAAACTTTTATAGTTTATTAAAATCTAGGTTCTCTACCTCGACACCACTTGGACTGTTCCTCTGTCCAGTATAACCTAGCTTTACCTCGCTTACTCTTTAAAGCTCTCTCAGCCTTCATAGCTTCTGAGCGATTAGCGTATGTGCCATAAGTACACATCAACACCCAAGGTCTGTGCTTGGATGTGTACTTTGCACCTCCTGTGATTTCTCCATTGTGTTGGCGTAGCCTCCGATTAACATCTGTGGTGCAACCTACATAGAAGAAACCAGGTAGTTGTTTACCTGTCTTAGCTGATCTTCTCATCTGCTGACTTTGAATGACATATACGATCCATTCGCTCATATTTATAGTTCCTTTATATCTTGCTTTAGGAGATATATTATACAAAGGAGTCAAGTATGAACCTAGCTAAGAAAATTGCAGGTCTACATATACAAGCGAAAAGTTTTGACCGCATAGTCTATGCACAATCTCCAATCACTTCTTTTCGTAATGTAAGGCAAAGAACGCCCCAATCATATGTGGAAAAGCCACAAGGTCTTTGGTACGAGTGCAATAAAGGGTGGAAAGAGTTTGTTCAGCACGAGATGCCCAGTTGGGTAGGTAGTTATAATCACAAGTATCTTATTGAGGTGAACCTTAATAAGATGTGCGTGATACGCAATAAGAAAGACTTTTTAGAGTTCGTTTCCAAGTATGGTTTTTTTGAAGATCCAGGGATGAGTACGGATAAGTCTATAGACTGGAAAGCTGTTTCCAAGGACTATGATGGAATCGAAATCTGCCCTTACCAATGGGACTTTAGGATGAGTCATATGTGGTATTACACTTGGGATGTTGCCAGTGGTTGTATCTGGGGTTCTGGTGCTTTTAAGTCGCTAGAAGAAGTCGAGAATGACATTGCCGATGAAGAATTCAAATCTGACTACGACTACTAATAACAAAGGAATGATACCATGAGGAGTCATAACAAAATGGCAAGAAGAGTAGCTTCTCGCTACATGAAACAAGCAGGTCTACTGAGTAAGATCGTAGATTTCTTTACCGAGAGTCCTCGTGAAAAAGCGAAGAAGCCTGTCCACGATGTCGCTAAAGTATGGGTGACTGGTGGTATGTATGGGGCTACTATGGGTTGGGTGTCAAAATCACTTAAACTTAAAGGTAAAGACACAGCTATCATTGATCACAAAGGCGACAACCTCAAGCTCTCCATTTCACAAGAACGAGTTAAAGGTATGAAAGACAATGGAGGTATCAGAGGAGACATCTTCATTGTGATTTCTTTAACAGGCGTTGACAAGAACATACCCAAAGGTCAGCTCGAGAAAATCTTGGCAGGTATTCTTAGAGAGGCAAGAATTGAACCCGACTTTACTAAGACACCTGTTGAACATCGCAATATGCGTTAAACCTCTAAACAGACCCCAAACATCCGACCCTCTGAAACCTTGTCGATTTTAATCGACCTCATCCCTTGTAAGTTGATATTCTCTGTGGACAACTCACCAATAGTGAGACTTGATCCTGTGGTGAGTGTAAACCTCAGACCTCCGATGGTAACCTCTTTCGTCTCAGCACTATCGGTAGGCTCTGAGGGTGCGTCCTCCACTACCTCTCGATTGATGATCCTATTGTGCAACTCATCCCTAAACTTTTTTGGAAGCTCACAGCCATACAGCCCTTTAAGGTGATAGTTAAGTTGGTTCACAGAACCGAACCGATGACACACCATTTTAGCGTATTCAAGGATTGAGGTGTGGATGAGACTTTTTTCTTCTCCGAGAGTTCCCCTAAGAGAAGACCACTTGCGAATCTCTGCGAGTGATTTTACAAAAGCATCCTTAGCGATAACCCCCGATGTTACCCTCTTATGTTTGTAATGCCAGAGGGTGGTCGAGTCTACAATACTTTTCTGTCCATGTTCGACATCTAGGTATTTCATAGGATCTTTTAGGATGAGGCAAGCCTCTTTTGACAAGGACATACTTAACCTTTCTTGATTTTAACCCCATACAGGGTGTTGTTTTCAATGCGATCTACTTCGAGGTTGATTCCACCGTAGATGTGGACTCCTCCCTCAAGTTGTACCTCCCCAATACAGATCACATTGTCATTAGGAGTGAGTTTAAGAGTACCAAGCAGGACATAAGGTTCTGCTGATAACGATTGTTCTTCTGTCTCGATAGGATCTTCATCCACTTGATTATGACTATCTAAGTCATCAGTGGATTGAGCTACAGTCTGTCCGATTTGTTGAGCAAGCAAGTCATCACATTCCTCTTGCGTCATCGGCATCGGGTAGGTTGGTGTGTTCATGTTCTGCTCTGCTGTGGATTCAATCACAGCAAGGAAGTTATCCTCACGCTCCTGTTTAGTCCTCTTTACTTTCGGGCGACCAGGCTTCGGGAAGTGCTCCTCTACGACCTCTAGGGTTTCGGGCGATAAGTCATCAAGACCTACCCCAAAGATTAAGCCCAAAGCATATTTAAGACCCGATTTGGAGGTGAAGTCTCGCAGGTTTGTTCCTAGATAAGCATCACGAACCCATTGGTCAGCGATCATTTTCACTTGGCCTTTACCTAAGCTACCCTCTTTAAAGGACTTAAAGACCTCGATGAGCTTAAAGTATGGAGACTTTCCTTTATTCAGTATATGGAGTGGTTCAAGGGTTGCTTTTCTGCCCTCTATAGAAGCAACACGATTGAGCATTGTACGAAGGTTATCTGAACTCTCTTTGGAGTAAGCTACCCAAAGCTTATCCCACTTAGCGATCATCTTCTTCTTGCCATTCTTGACCCAAGGCATACGCTCATATGCGTCTTTACCTGTAAAGATTCCTTCGTCATCCATGCCGAGAATAGGTAGAGCAAAGATACGCTCACCTAAGAAAGCTTCCCAAGTGTCATATAGATCAAGTTCTTCTTGAGTGGTGTCTATATCGGTATTCATCTTGAGTTGATAGCAGTGTCTTATGTCCATTTCAGCTATAGCTGTCTTATGTGAACACTCGATGAACTTGATCTCATCCTTAGTGGCCTCTTGCCTTGCCCAGTTCCTCAAACTGTGATTACAGTTTGACTTGAGAACAAGCACAAGGTCAGTGTTAGAGGGGATGTTCTCTCTGCGATCTGCTGACTGGTCCCATGTCTTATGATTAGAGATGACGAGCTTCAGTTCTTTGGCGAAACGCTTGTTAAGACGCTCCACAAACTTAGAAGCGAACTTGTGTTCACCTCCAATTACAAATGTGTTTTGATTCATGCTACCCCTTTCATGGAGTGGTTGATGGATAGTGTACTTATATTATTCCGCATCTATAACTGCCGAACAATTTGTAGCCCATACAGATTTTCCCTCTGTGGTCTTGAAAGACCATGTGCCAGATCTACCACCGTAGGAGTTGTAGGGGTGTCGCTTGGTCTGATAGTTGACCCACCCTCTCGGTCCTTCACAAGAGATGGTGTAGACCTTGCTGTCATCTTCCATATCAGTGTCTGGTCGGTTTGAGGTATAGTTCTCAGAGCTTGCGTTAGAGCTACAGGCCACAGCGAGTAAGGCTAAGAGTGTAAAAGTAAGGGCTTTCATGTATAATGTCCTTTCGAGACTGTTAAGAGCATTGTCGCTCACACTACTACATAAGTAAGGGGTTACAGTTATGTATTATGTTCAAAATAAAGCCACAGGACAGCCACTCTACTACACGCATAAAGGCAAGGTAGATAAGGTCTATTCACTACGAATCATTGCAGAAATCGAAGCTGACAAAGTAGACCAAGCCAATCATCTGAAGTCAGCTCGGATTGATGTGGTCGAGCTATCTAAGTCAGCTCGGCTATACATGGAGAATCAAGCAAGAATGTGTGGGGCGTAACCCCTTATTTATAGCTTAGTATCGGGTACTCAATCCCACACCCCAACTCCACTAAGGGGAGCGTAAAATACTATGCTAGTAACATTCGACTTTGATGACACACTTACTCAGACTGTTGCCTCTTGGGGCGAGGACGGCTGTATCGAAAACACCCGATTCGGAGGGGCTAATCAAGAGATAATCCAATGCCTTCTTGATTGTGTCCAAAAGGGACACAAGGTTAGGGTTGTTACCAGCCGATCTATGAAGTGGGAGAAGGACACCTTGGACTTACTTAGTAAGTTTGGTGTCCTCCACCTGCTTGAAGGTGTTCATCACACTAACGGAGAGTGGAAAGCTACATGGATGCTTGAGAACGGATTGAACCCTATCAAGCATTTCGATGATGACCAAGAAGAACTCGATGAGATCGAAAAGGTCTTTCCAAATTGTCATACAGTCAAAATCTCATTACATGAAAGTTGGCAGGGAGTCAGATGAAGAACAACTACCACAAAAAGCCAGTAGGCTTCTACGCACAGGATTTTCCTCTCGACTTACACGAGGGGGATGGAGGTCACCGTCCTCAATCCTTACTCGAAGGTGGGATCTATGGTCGCTTTCGTTCCCTTCTCCCCCCTCCCTATGACAGATTCCCTTTGAACGAAGATGGTACTGTCCTATGGCCAGGCTGGGAAGTTTATAACGCTCGTATGGAGGAGTTCAGAAAAAAAGAGGAGAAAAAAAGGAAGAAGAAGGCTCAAAAAAAGGGAGTCTGGCCAAAAGCTAACGACCCTTATCCTTGGGAGAAAGGCAAGTAGCGTAACCCCTTATTTATAGAATCATATAAGAGGAACAATCCTCATCAACTCTACAACGGAGAACAACATGACTTGGGCAATGGACAGATACAGAGACTACATGGCTGAACAAGGTGAAGACGGTTTGGTTCGTGGACACCTAACCTGTAGTGGCTATGAGTACGAAGATGGATATTGGTTTGCCACCTTTGAAAACAAGTTGGTAGTGGCTCGTAAAGACCACCCTAAGTTCAACATCAAGAAGGGTGAGAAGCATCGTTTCATCAAGATGAAATACATCTGTGATGAGACAGGCTGTAGCTCTTGGGAGGTACAGCGTGTACCTCTCACAAAGCCAAAGCCAAAGCCTGTGTTTGAACCTACTTACTCAAGTGGGTGGCCTAAGCCAACAGAGTCTAGTTGGACAGGTTCTTGGAACACTGACGCTTGGACTAGAAAGGACAAATAATGCCATACGCTTTAATCTGTGGACTAATTGAAGTGGCTCTTATTGTAGCCCTAGTAAAATCTTGGAGGTCATAATGAGAGAAATAGAAGCTATCAGCTACCTTGTGGGTAAAGACCCAAAGCCTAACGGTTCTTCTGGGTTTAATTGGTTAGCAAAGACCTATGACGGATACAGGATAAGCCTTTACTACGACATGAGCCGACCTAAAAGAGATCACCATTGGGTAGAGGCTTATGACCCCTCAGACCACCTGGGTTTAAGTGCAAACTCTTATAGTGACATAGTCGGGATCAACATCGTAGACTTACCCAAATACTTTGATAGGAATGAACCATGATGCAGAAGAACAAGAAAAGAGCAACACGAATACACCACTATTTGCGTAGAAAAGCCAAAGTGGTGAAAAATATGGCGTGGATGTATTGGGATGAATTAAAACCCTCTCAAATCGGCAAACTGACTAACACAAGAGTACCTTGCTCTTGTGGAATGTGTACTCAACCTTCTCGCAAGCCCGATGTAGCTTGGAAGAAGGATTGGGATGTAGACTATGACTTAATGAATGATGACTTTGACTTACCTAAATACTTTGACTGGGAGAAACAATAATGGGACTTGATCAATATGCGTTTACTCGCAAAAAAGATGAAAAAGACACTCAAATCATGCAGTGGCGTAAACACGCTGACCTAGAGGGTTGGATGTCCGATCTGTACTACGAAAAAGGTGGTGAAGCTGATGTGTTTAACTGCGTTGAGTTATCGCTTACCAAAGATGACTTGTTAAGACTCAAGGATGTGTATCAACACTTAGAACAAGCATCTGGCTTCTTTTGGGGTACGAGTGTCAAGTCAGATGAGGTTCAGACAGGGGACTTTATCGAGTCGGCTATACAGGCTATAGATGACGGTTATGAGGTCATCTATACATCGTGGTGGTGATATTTATAGTTTATCTATTGCCACTCATAAATGTTTAACCTAATGGAGAATGAACCATGAGAAAATCAGCAACAGAAATAATCAATGACCTTGAGATGCGTATCGCTAAACTTGAAAGAGGAAGCTTCCGAGTCGGTGACCAAGTAAGGTGTGATGTGCTTGGGAAAAAAGTCGATGGGGTTATTGAGTCAGACCTTTTCGGCAAGTATGTCTTTGTAGACTTTGGCGGACAAACTCTAGCTGTGTCTTATGCAGACTGTGAGCTTGTCAATCAAGCGACAGCTCCTTGGAATCCTAAAGATATGTTTAGGGAAATAGCTAGGTCATTCCCTAGCTTACCTAGAGGTCAAGCATATTCTAATAATGGGTCTACGAAAATCATAGCGTCTGACATTGGGAAGCATTCTGCTGAGATTAATATTGCAGGCCCTACCTATGGTGTCGCCAAGAAGATCATGAAAAAGATCGGTAAGTTGTTTGCTAAAAAGTATGGGTTTGAAATGGTGGGTGAAAGCACTCTGCAACTGAATGACGGTAGCGGGTATAAATATAAGATCGAAATGAGTTCAATGAGGTCTGTTAGTTTTGGACCTTCTGTGGAGACTGTGAATTTATATTAAGACTTCCACCAATCGTCAAACGCTCCCCATTCGATCATCTCATATAGATCAGTAGGGATCGACCCGACACAATCATGGTGAAACCACTCCCCATTTCGTCTTATACGCCACTTTTTAAGATCTTCATGTAGGCTAGGCTCTCTCCACCCTAAACCTTCAAAAGAGGCTATAAGGCGTAGCGTATTTGAGTTGCCTGTTTGAAGTTGCTTGAGTCTCTTCTTTGGGTGCTTGGATCGACCTATCTTTATCATTCCTGTTTTGCTTGACTGTATGAAGTACAGATAGTCGCCCTGCTTCTTTTGAAGGCTCTCTTGATTTCTCCTCAGTAGTTCTTCTAAAGTCATATTCTTACTCCTTGTCTACATTATATGACTTTAGAAGAAATACTCATCATCATTCCATTTAGGTTCGGGTGCTTCTCCTTTTGACCATATAAAAATAGGTTCACAAGTAGGACAGTCTGTTTTCTGTCCTCCACGCTCAGACATCCGATAGCCGATCACACCCTCATATGTTGCTCCTAAATCGCTCATGTGATTAAGCATGGGAGTACATATATCTTCACCTTTTTTATCAGCGATGTTGATTGCTATCCGACCACCATCTTTAAGAACTGACCAGCATTTGGTGAGTGTGGCGAGTAAGAAATCATTGACCCAATCGTTAAGGTCTGGATAACGCTTCCATGATTGGGTGTTCTCCGTACTGTACCTCTCGATGTCAAAGTAAGGAGGACTCGTAAAGATAAAGTCCACTTTAACATCAGACAGATCAGCGTCCTCCGCTGGTGAACATATAAATCGAGTCTCTTTACTTGTATCACAGAGATTGACGATTTGTTGATAAGGTTCATGGAGCTTAGTGTTAGGGTCAATCCCAATGTATGACTCAGCATTGGAAGCAAGGAAACCTACGAGTCGATCACCCCACCCTGCTGAGAAATCTAAGACGGTTTTAGCTTGAAACAGATCATAGAGAGCTTTAGCAGACTCAGCTTTGAACTGACTTGCAGTGTATGTGTGCATCTTCAGTGCTCGTCTTAGGGTTTGCTTATTGACTCCTCCCCTCTCATAGATGTCTCGTTCACAGATACCGAAGAAGCATCGTAGGAATGAGTTATTTTTACTAGCGTTGATCCATTCGTCATAAGGTGAGTTACCTTGTGTACGATAACTACATTTCATTCTTTGATCTTGAGTGAATAAGTTAGATACAGATTTACCTTTGTAATAGCTGTTAAGGTAAACATTTTTACCTAGATAAGTGGTGTCTAGGGATGTAGCTTGGCGTGGTGCGATCCATTCTTCAAATATGAA
>MDTE01061662.1_pt1 | contig 26818 bp, 31 predicted proteins | sample 811231 | NCBI WGS metagenome assembly MDTE01 (sample SAMN05326651, study PRJNA326480) | marine metagenome | isolation source: seawater | place: Indian Ocean: Red Sea | collected 2010
GAATAGCCACGCGCACACAGCGGCGCAAGCCCCGGAAATCCCATTGAATTTTGGTCTCTTGGCTCGCTTTGGATTGAGCAACGTGCGTAACATCTGCGATTCCATCCTCTCGGGCAAACACGCCAAATGTCAGCCGCTTCGCCAACTTCTCAGCACACTTCGTCCATCGTAGGCGCTTTGTGGATGCTGGGCGCAGTTTGTTCTTTCACGACTCTCACGCTTTCGGGCCGTGAATTGTCCGGTGAGATGAACGCGTTTCAAATCATGCTTTATCGCAGTGGGATTTCGCTGATTATCATCATCGCTATCCTGGCCCGTGGCGGCGTCGGAGAAACCGGTTTCGGACAGCTCAGGACTTCCATCCCGCTGGTTCACCTCGGGCGCAGTCTCGTCCACTACGCCGGCCAGTACAGCTTCTTTTTTGTGCTTCCGCTGCTGCCGCTGGTGCAGATAACGACGCTTGAATTCAGCTTTCCGATCTGGACCATCCTGCTTGCCGCAGTATTCCTCAACGAGCGTTTAACCCGCCACCGTATCGCGGCAGTGCTATTCGGCTTCGCGGGAATCGTGGTCGTCCTGCGGCCGGGCGTAATGGAGGTCGAACTTGCTTCACTAATTATGCTCGGCGCAGCGTTCTGTTACGCCACGGCATTCGTGATCACCAAATGGATGACGGGGACGGAAAAGCCGCTCACGATCCTCTTCTATATGTTCTTCATTCAACTCTTGGTCGGGCTCGCACCGGCATTGCCCGGTTTCGTCGTACCTGATCCGGAGAAGTGGCCGTGGGTCGTGGCGGTTGGCGTGGCGGGCCTTGTTGCCCACTATTGCGTCGCGCGCGCCTTCATGGCAACACAGGCCAGCGCCGTGATGCCGCTGGATTTCCTGCGTTTACCTTTGATCGGCTTGGCTGGCTGGTGGCTCTACGGTGAGGGCGTGGATATTTGGCTCATCATTGGGGCGGGTCTCATCCTGTTCGGGATCTGGATTAACAGCCGATCACGATAGGGCCGGGCAAGTGCGATAGGGACACCCAATTTAAGGCTTGGACTCACAATGCCTCGCAGAGCCGCACAACCATTCCAGAGCAGAGCTAGTGAAGAGTTGGGATTAACTTGATACCATTCTCTGGAATGAGTGCGTTCACTCTAGCGGGAGGCAGACATGTCGCAGCAAGTGCTCCACGAGGTTACTCAGGATACCGATGTTGACGAAGCCTTGGTCGAAGAGATCGTCGAAGCGTTCAATCGCGGAAACGCCGATGAAATCGTGGAATACTTCCACGACGACGGCGTCTTCCAGGTAGCGCGTGGCCCAGCCCCAACCGGGGTTCGCGTCGAAGGCAGGGAGGCGATTCGGAAGTTCTTGAAAGATCGTTCCGCCAAGACTCCGGACTGGTACTGGCATCCGATTCGGAATTGGGTTGCCGGAGACAAAGCCGTTGCCGAATGGAAGGTCGAGGGTACCGACGCTTCTGGCGAGAAATTCGAATGGTTCGGCTGTGACCTGCTCTACTTCGAGGGCAGGAAAATGACGATGAAAGACACGTTCTGGAAGGGACCCAACGTCTGAGGGTAGAGCCAATTTCCCCCGGCGCGATCCCAAAACCTGGAGAGGCTTGATGTCCCGCACCGCACAGCAATGGATGGAGACTCCGGCTCTGCCAGGCAGCGACTATGTCGACTCGCAGATTTACACCGACCCGCATATCTTCGAGGAAGAGCAGAAGCTGCTGAAGCGCGCGACCTGGAAACTCGCCTGTCACGAAAGCGAGATCCCGGAACTCTATGATTATCGAACCCTGGATCATGCAGGATTTTCGATCATCGTCACCCGAAGTGGAGACGGGAATATCCGAGCGTTCATCAACGCCTGCTCGCACCGCTCCGCCACCATCCTCAGCGAACCGGCAGGAAACGCCAAGCAGTGGATGTGTCCTTTCCATAACTGGACCTACGATACAGAGGGCAACTGCACCTCGATCACGCTCCCGGAAGGATATGAAGAGGCTGGCGTCTGCAAGGAGAAGGCCGGTCTGCGGGAAGTCCGGAACGGCATGAAATTCGGCCTCGTGTTCATCAACCTCGACGACGACGCGCCGTCGTTCGACGAATTTTTCGGCGATGCCTTTGAAACCCTTGAAGACGTGATGGGTGCCGAACCGCTGGAGGTCTTCCATCATCACAAAGCGATGATGAACGCCAATTGGAAGACGTGGCACGAAACCAACATGGAGTTCTATCACGAGTTTCTTCACTACGTGAATCGCAACATCGCAATGAGCCACAAGTCGTACTTCGAGCGCAGGTTGAAGCTCTATCCCTACGGTCACGGCACTGTGCCGCCCATGCAGCAAACTTATGAACGCGCCGGTTTGAAGGAACGGACAGACAAGCCGCTACCAGGCATGTCACCGTCGGAGTTTCGTATTGCTCTGTTGTATCCCGACACATGCATCTTGGTCCGTACCACGGCGATCCGCATCGATACGACAACGCCGATCAGCCCGAATTTGACCCTTGTTGAACAGCGCGGCTTCGGCATCAAGGGAGAGCCTGAAGACGTCCGGAATGTGCGCGTCAGGGACCACAACCAGTTCTGGGGTCCCTTCGGCCGCAACTTTCCCGAAGACGGGAATGCGGTGGAGATGGTCGAGAAGAACCTCCGCAACGGTGCTGCACCGTATGGGATCTTCGCCCGACACGAGGATTTGAAGTGCATGGACGATGCCCTGATCCGAACCTTCTATGACGAATGGGGCAAGTACATGGGCCGTCCCGCGCACAATCCGACGAATGTAACTTTGTGACGGTTGCTTCCGAGGTCCAAACGCCATGTCCGTGTCCGACGACGACATCAGGAACATGTTGCACGAGACATTCTTATGTCTCGACGCAGAGGATTATGACGCCTACCTCGAGCTTTGCGGGCGGGAGTTCCGTTACCGTATCACTGCCTACAGCCCGGAATTGCGTAAAGACCAGGTTTGGCTTGACCATGACCGCGAGGGAATGACCGAGTTGTTCGGCAACATTCAATTCCATGTCCGCCTACCGGGAAAATTTTTTCGCCACGGACACGTTTACCGAATTGAACGGGACGGAAATGGAAGTGCGAAGGCTTTGACATCGATGGTGGTCCATTACACCGAGCCTGAGGGTGATTCGCGCGTCTTTGCGCTATGCCGCTATCACGACGACATCGACCTCAGCACGGGCACGCCCCTATTGGCGTCCCGCGAAGTGAGACTGGAAACCCGGCAACTGGGCACGGGTTCACACATACCGATGTAGGGATACTGACGAGAACTGACTGCAGGGAAGAAGGAGGCGGACGATGCCCATAAAGGACCTTCATCACATCGCCATCAAGTGTACGAGCGACAAGCTCAAAGAGTCGGAAGATTTCTATACCGACGTTCTCGGCATGGGGCTCGCCGATCGTCCGGATCTGGGATTCCCGGGCGCCTGGCTCGACATGGATGGCACGATGTTCCATCTGATGGAACTGGACTTTCCGCCTGAAGTGGATCCTTGGTACGCCCGCAAAGAATCGGGCAGCGCGCTCGATCATGTCGCTGTCAAGGCACACAATTTCGACGCTTTCAAAGCCAAAGCCATCGAACACGGCGTCGACTGGCGCCAGAATATTATCGAGGGTGCGGACCTGTGGCAGCTCTTCGTGATGGACCCCAACGGAATCATCGTCGAACTGAACTTCGATATCGCTGACGAGCCGAAAGGCAGCAAAGGCCCGGACGAAGGTATGCGCTATCCCCCGATGGAGGAGTAACGGGTCACTTCAAATTGCCGGGATTGGTTCGCCGCCCAGGGGAGTCGACGCGCGCCCATCGACACCGATGGGTACGTCACCTGCCAGAGTGACACGGTAAAACTGCCGGTCGAATTCGGAGGCCATGATATCGACTGGCGCGAGATGACATGTCGCCCGATTATCCCAGAACGCAATGCTTCCCGGTTGCCAGGCGAAACGCACCGTGTATTCCGCCCGCACGATGTGTTCCCACAGGAACTGCAGCAGGTTCTCACTTTCGCGCGGCGATAAACCAACAATTGATTTCAGAAAAGACGGGCTGACAAAAAGAATTTTTTCGCCAGACTCTGGATGTACCCTGATGAGAGGGTGCTCGCTCACCATGCCGTTACGTTCAACAGTTTCCTGAAAATATTTCGAAGGTTCTGTCCCTGGAGGTGCCGTAATCCGGTGAATGCCACGCAGACCATCCAGGAAATGACGCATCGTCTCGGATAATCCGTTATAGGCAGCTACGAGGTTGATCCACTGGGTATCACCCCCATATGGCGGCACGATATCACCTCGAAGAATCGAACCTGCCGGCGGATTGATGGCGCAGGTGATATCCGTGTGCCAGCCGGTCCAGGCACGCGTCAGCAATTCGCCCGAGAAACGCTTCGCCTTGCGGTTCTTGGAGACCGCGAATATCTCGGGATGTCCCTCGACACTGCCATAGACCGCGTGACCCGGTGTGAGATCACCGAACTGTCGGCCAAAGGCGACGTGCTGGTCATGATCCAGAAATTGGTTGCGGAAGAACACAACCTTCCATTTCACCAAGGTATCTCGGATGTCCGCGATTTGCTGCGATGAAAGCGGCCGAGCGAGATCGACACCGCTGATTTCCGCCCCGATGTGTATCGAGACCGGCGATACTTCGATCGACAGCTCTTCAGGTGCCAAATTCAGCGCCATGACGCATCTCCCAAATTGATCGGTACTTGGACGCGCGCGAATAAAGCCTACGGCTCTGGATTCCTGCACGCAACCGATATGGTAAAGAACCGTTCCCCTGGAACGATTTTCTAACCCAGTGGAAAAGTGTACCTGCCTCTGCATGACAATCATTCTCCTCTTGGGCCTCTTGGTTGGTCTCATCATGTTGGGCGCGCCGATCGGGTTTGCGTTAGCCTTCGTTCCCACCGGATACATCATTGCAACCGGGGAAGTGCCTTGGACGATGGTGCCGTACACCATGTACGAGGCTCTGTCCTTTGCCTCGCTGGCTGCCATTCCCTTCTTCATGCTGACTGGAGAATTGATGACGTCGGCCACGATTACGGACCACCTCATCGAATTCAGCAGAGCGCTGGTGGGGCGGGCAAGGGGAGGCCTGGCGCAAGTGAACATCGTGGTTTCGATGTTTTTCGCCGGCCTGAATGGCTCCGTCATTGCGGACACGGCGACGATCGGATCAATCCTCATTCCGGCAATGAAACGTGCCGGCTATTCGTCGGCCTTCTCCGCCGCCATCACGTCAGTCAGCGCAACAATCGGTGGCATCATTCCCCCGTCCGTAGGGATGATTATCCTTGCAACAGTGGCCTTTCTGCCCGTCGACGCCGTTTTTGCAGCTGGTGTCGTTCCAGGCCTTCTTGTGGGCCTTACCCTCATGCTGATTACTGCGATCATCGCCAGGCGAAGGAACTATGAGCGGAGTGACGAGCACTGGAGCATACGACGAGTATGGCGGTCGTTCGTGGACTGTGCGCTGGCACTAACCATTCCTGTTGTTCTGGCAGGGTCCATCGTGGGCGGGATCGCCAGCGCACTCGAGGCCGGAGCCCTCACGGTTGTCGCTGCCTATTCACTTGGGTTGTTTGTTTACCGGACGGTCGACGCTCAGATTCTCATTGGCGCGGTGACACGCGCATTCAAAACAGCAGGCGCTGTTTTCATCATTATCGCTGCAGCGGCTCCCTTCAACTGGCTGCTGGCCCGACAAGGGGCCTTGAATACCGTCCAGAATTTCATGCTTGGCTTCACCGACACACCCTTCATGTTTGCGATCATGCTGGTCCTGCTCATCCTAATTATCGGGATGATTATGGATGCCGCGGTAAACGTCATCGTCATCGGGCCTGTGCTGATCGAGGTCAGTGCTCAGGCTGGATATCCAGAGGTTCAAGCAGCACTTGTTGTACTGGTGGGATTCCTGATCGGAACCGTGACGCCGCCGATCGGCGTGGCCTATTTCACCGGATCATCCATAGCCAAGGCGCGACTGGAACTCGTGGCACTGGAGATGATTCCGTTTCTTCTTGCGGAATTCGCCGTGCTTTTCCTCATGATGATCGTGTCACCGATCACCATGTGGCTTCCGCGTGTGTTCGGACTCATTGATTGACCGGAGGCACCACCGCGACGATTCAATTTGAATGGTGTCGCTAACCGCAGAGCGGCTTCTGCAAACTTGCGCTACGGCACGATGGTTGCGCGTGCAAACTCGCGGCGTGCTGAACTTTCGATGGCTTCTTGTACCTCATCAAGCGAGAAGCATTTGTCCAGGAGCCTGCCAAAGGGATATCGATCCTTCGTACGCTCCAGGAATTTCAATGCTCCGTGCAGATACTTTGGATGGTACCTGTTGACCCCGACGATCTTGATCAATTTCCTCACTGCGTAGGCCGGATCGAAGTCGCATGGGTGACCAAATCCAATGGATCCAATGAGGACATAGGTGCCGCCGACGCCGATCATGTCGAGGCCTTCCGGAATCACTTCGGATACACCGGTGACCTCGATCACGACGTCCGGACCCCAGCCGTCCGTTAGGTCGCGAATGTGCTGGACTCGGGCTTCACTGGAATTGTGCTCTGAAAGATCGATCACATGGTCGGCACCGAACTCCCGAGCCAGTTCCAGGCGCAGGGGCACGGGGTCGATGATGATGACCGTTGCCCCTCTGTCCTTGGCGACAGCACAGGCGTTGAGGCCGAGGCCGCCTGCGCCTTGAATAACCACATTCTGGCCTGCTTTCACATCGGCAACATCAATTCCAACCATGACCTGTGATAGGGCGCAGTTCGCCGCGGCAGCCTCACCGTCTGCCACAGTGTCCGGCACTTTGAAGAAGAACTGACCTGGATGAAGGTAGTAATGCGTCGCAAAGGTCGCACCGTGAAAATAGGGAGGCGTATCCTGTTGCATGAAGTATGTGAACGTGTGCTCACAGTGGCTGGGGTGACCCTTCAGGCACGCCGGGCATTTCATGCAGTTGATCGTATAGACCGGAACGACACGGTCGCCGACCTGAATAGGCTGGCCGGCCCCATCGGTTTCGGTACCTTCACCCAACTCGACGATACGGCCGATCATTTCATGGCCGAGTCCGCCCGTTCGCATGGTGGGATGGTGCCCATTGAATATGTGAATCTCGGACCCACAGACATTTGTCTGGATGACCTCCAGCAGGGCCGCCCCGGGCTCTACGGTCTTAGGGAGATCATACTCTCGAATTGAGATCCTCCCGGGTTCATCCATGTAGGCCATTCGTCCCTTCATCGGTACTTCCTTTTTCGAGTTCGGCGATAGCATTCGTATTGCTATTCCAGCGTTGCCAATTACCAGATGGTGGCGATGATTCCTACCGCTGCCAGGAGCCACAGCGCGACCTGCCTATAAAGAGCATCTGAGGTTCCGCGAAAGATCCGTGCGCCTACCCAGATGAAGGCCATGTATGTGGGGAGGTAGATCAGCATCTTGAACAGGTCGTCGAACAGGATTGCGCCAGCCAATAGCAGATAGACGAAGCCAGCTATCGTCAGGGCTCCGATGATGATGATCAGATTCGCCCGAATTACTTTGACGGGTTGTCCGGAAGAAATGAGATAGAGAGTGGCGACAGAACCACCGATTCCACCGATCCCCGTAACGATGCCGCTAATGGCACCCACAATTCCACTGATCAAAGGAGTTCTCGGGCCTTGCCAACTCCAGTCCCGCATCATGGTGACTGCGGCGACCAGGACAAAGAGACCCAATCCTCGGCGGACGTAGTCCGGATCAGTCGTGAGCAACACCCATGTGCCGAGAGGTGTGAATACCAGCGAGACAAGAACCAAAGGCACGATTTGGCGCCAAGTCGCCATTGGCAGCGCGCCAGGCATCAATTGGGCCGTCCCGACCAGTCCCGCCGCGAGAACCAATGCGACGGCGCTTGTTGGGCCGTATATGAGGCTCAAAAGGGGAATGGCAAATATCGCCCCGCCGAAGCCCGTATATCCGCGTATCAAACCCGCAATCAGGCCGACCGCCAACGTCGCAATGGTTTGAGGAGAAAGAAGTACAGACGCGAGTTCCATCGCACTGCTCTATCACAGTGGACATGATGTACAGAGTCAGACACCGATGCGGTCAAATCGATCCATCCACAATCGAAGAGGGCACCATGGGCAACAATCCTCACATCATTGGCTTTCCGCACCGATTTCCGTTCCTCATCAAGATGCTCGATCTACTTCAGGCGAGAACTGACGTGCTCTTCACGACCGCTGACGACATCGCCGACTGGTACAGCGCTGAAGACTCACGCTAAAGTCAGACGTCCGTGTCGCAATCAAGTTCATAAACAAGAGCTCTTCAGGGAGGACCCATGGATATTGCTTCGCACCTTGAGAAGGTGAAACGATTTGAGCGCGCGCGCGCCAAACTTGATCCCATGACGGAATTCGAGATGTGGTATTGGATGTCACTCAGCGGCGGCACCAGCGCCATCAATGCTGCACTGCACGCAGCAAAGCTGACAGACGACGGCGACTATTTCTGCACGCAATCCGTCGACGTGTATATGCAGGGCGGCAAGCACGATAAGCCCGAATCATGGAAACCCAAATTCATGTGGGATGTCGACCTGATCCATATTCACATGCCTGACATTTCAAAACCCCTGACTCCGAAGATGAAGAGGGCCTATGCGGCAATGCAGGTCCTGGAGGATGTCCGCGATCCCTGCGTGCGCGGCGGGAAAAAGATCACGAAGAAGGTCGTCCGGGATGTGCAGACCGCCTACACGACGGCTGTGACTCTATGCCAAGAAGTTGTGGACGAAGCCGCCGCAGGACAGAGAAAGAGAGCGGCCAAAACGACCAAAAAGCGCCCTGCAACGAGGAAGACAGCCTCGAGGAAATCCACAGCTGGGAGGAAACGTCGATGACTCCGGAATTTCATCGTGAAAAGGCGATCAAGATCACTCGCGCCATGCGACACTTCACGACGCGTGAATATGAAGCTGTCATCGAAGGATGCATGCTTGCGGGAACACACTGGTTCAACGTCGCGCTCCATAAGTATGGGATCAATCCGCCGGCGAAAGATGTCATGCATGCTGAATATGTACATCCCGGAGATCGTACCCGAATAAATCTTGTTCTGCCACAGGCATTGAAGGCCCTCGATGAGATCGAAGCATTTCGAGCCCTATATGTAAGGGGTAACGTCAAGAACGGCGGCAGAGCCGCTCGGCGTGCCTTGAAAAATCTCGACATCATCAAGAAAACCGCCCAAGGCGCACGCGCCATCAATAAAGGGAAGGGTGCATCGCCGATGCCGTGACGTCAGCGATGAACGGGGGTTGCGCCTGCGGCGAAGTGCGATATCAGTCGACCGGCGAAGTAGAGTTTGCATTTTATTGCTACTGCCGGCGTTGCCAGCGGATGACCGGTGGCGGTCATTCGTCGGCATTGCGTTGAACGTCGCAGATGTCGAACTGGCCGGCGAGATCAAGTACTACGAGCAAACATCCGACGCGGGCTTCAAAACCTACTCCGGTTTTTGCCCTACTTGTGGCTCACCTGTCCTGAGTAAGACGGAACGCTTCCAGGACCGTCTCTACCTGCATGCAGCGACGCTGGACGATCCTTCGGTATTCGACCCGAGCTTCACCGTGTTTGAGAAATCAGCCCAGCCGTGGGACCACGCGGACCTGAAGTTGCGCGACGACACCTGACGGACTCCATCTTGGTGTACGACGAACATGTTGCGCAGCGGTTTCGTGACGCCCTTGCAGGTGGAGAGGGCGTATCGGAGAAGCGAATGATGGGTGGCCTGTGTTTCTTGGTAAATGGGAACATGGTCGGAGGCGCGGATCAGACGAAGTCAGGCCAAAGACGTTTCATGTTCCGGATCGGCAAGGAAAGTGACGAGGCAGCCGCCGCGATGCCAGTTGATGACCTCAAAGTACTTCCAAGTTCCGACACGCACGAAGCTCAATATCCAGACAACAATTCCCCAGGACAGGAGTTATGTGGGGTCTGCGTACTGCCAGGTAAATCCAACCACCAGGAAGCTATTGACGAGATTTCTACCCAGGACAACGCCCATTTGGCGACGAAGGAATTCCACAGCCTCGTGCCGAATGGCGGAATTTAACTCCGCGATTTCATCAGGACTGAACCTTGATGAAGGAATGGATTTAGTTGAGAGGCGCACGTTTTTTCCGCTGTTTTGGGTGCAAACAACTACGCGGTAAAGACGGGAACTTTTGATGAAATGGCCGCGGAATTTTTGAAAACAGAGGCTTGCCCGCAGTCCCTATCAGGCTAGCATGCGAACGTTCTGCATGCTATCGGCAGACGGTGAGGGCAGGAATACGCGGTGCAAAACTAATGAGCAATAGAACCGAAGGCAGCGAAGCATTGTTCCATATTGGTCAAACGGTGCACCACTGCCTGTTCGAGTACCGGGGTGTCGTATTCGATGTAGACGCGGTCTTCATGGGCAGCGACCAGTGGTACGATTTCATGGCCAAATCCCGCCCGCCCAAGGATCAGCCCTGGTATCACGTGCTTGTGCACGGTGCGGAACATACGACTTATGTGGCCCAACGAAATCTGGAACCGGATGAAACCGGCGAACCCGTGAATCACCCTTTGATCGAAGAAATATTCGGAGTCCACGAGAATGGGGTTTATCTTTCCCGTCAGACGCTGAGCTGACCTGTCGCACTTCGTATACGTTTCGCTACACCTCGGCCGACCCAAGGTCAGACGCTGCCGCCATAGAGCCATGAAATATGAAAATCGATCTCGGAACTCTTCCACAACAAGTCTGGCAACATTAGATGAAGCTCGGAGTACGCTCATTTCTAATACTGATCGCACTGGTGGCGACACTAGCTGTCGGCGCAATGTTTGGATGGGAATGGTGGCTGACCGGACGGTTCGTCGAGAAAACCGACAATGCGTTCGTGCACGCTGACATTACTGCGATCAGCCCCAAGGTCGGTGGATATGTCTCAGAGGTACTGATCGACGACAATAAACCGGTCAACGCTGGTGACGTGATGCTCCGGATTGAAGACTCGTCCTTTCAAGCGGATGTCTCCCGTGCCCAGGCTGAGCTGGCTGAAAAGTGGGCTGCATTGACAAATCTCGAGCAGAGACGCGCCCTCCAGAGCACGATCATTCAAGAGGCCGAAGCCGCTGTCCGCGCTGCACAGGCCAATTCAGACCGACGCCAAAAAGAATTGAAACGAGCGGGGGCGCTCGTCAATCAGGGGTGGGCAAGCCAGCGGCGGCACGACGAGGCTGTGGCGGAAGAACTCGGGGCCGAAGCCGAAGTTGCCCGGACGGTCGCGCGCCTTGCTGCTGAACGCCAACAACTTGCGGTGATCGATTCCGAGCGCGCAGAGGTCGAAGCCGAGGTGGAACGTTCAGAAGCGGAATTGACACTGGCACAAATAAATTTGCGATACACCGTTGTGCATGCACCTTCTTCGGGGATCGTCGGCAACCTGCGTGTTGAACAAGGCGAATATGTGCGCCCGGGTGCACGACTCGCAGCCATCGTACCGCTTCATCAAGTGTGGATCATCGCAAATTACAAGGAAACTCAGCTCACGAACATGGTTCCTGGTCAGAGTGTAAGTATCGAAGTGGATACGTTTCCGGGCGTGGAAGTCAAAGGTCATGTCGACAGCATGGCACCTGCAAGTGGCGCACAGTTCAGTCTCCTGCCGCCAGATAACGCGACCGGAAACTACACGAAGGTTGTTCAGCGAATTCCCGTAAAGATCGTTCTCGAACCGGGACACAGTCTGGAAGGCAGATTGAGGCCCGGTATGTCGGTCATCACGCGGGTTGATACGCGAACAGATGCTCAACGCGAACGTTCAGCGAGGGGCCTTGGCGGGTTGGCAACCCGCGAGGCCAGCAATTGACATCTTCCGCTATGGCGGAAGGCGGACCCGGCGACGCGGCGAAACCAGGCTCTTCTGAATCGGCGAGGGACTCCGATGTAACCCTCCGGCAATGGATCGCCGTGTTCGGCGCCATCGCGGGTTCGTTTGTTGCCGTCCTCAATATACAGATCACCAACGCATCTTTGGGAGATATCCAGGGTGCCCTGTCAGCAACCTTGACTGAAGCATCGTGGATCACGACAGCCTACGTCGCCTCTTCCCTGGTCGTCATGCCGCTCACCGGCTGGTTCGTGCGGGTCTTTTCAGTCCGAACCTACGTGGTTTGGAACATGGTGCTGTTCATGCTCTCCGTCGTGGGTTGCGCCATGGCCTGGGATCTCCCCGCCATGATCGCCATGCGCTTCATCAGTGGCTTCTTCGGTGGCGCACTCATCCCCATGTCCATGTATATCGTGGTGATCATGCTGCCGCCGGCACGGCGGCCCTTCGCCTTCGTATTCTGGGGGATCGCGATCGCCATGGCGCCGTCTATGGGCCCTGCGCTCGGGGGTTGGCTCACCGAAGAATTCAGTTGGACTCTGATCTTTTATGTCCAGCTCATTCCGTCGACCTTAGTTCTCGCTGCACTCCTCACCTGCCTCGATCCCGAACCAAGGCAGCTGGCACTTCTGCAAGGGGTCAATTGGCTGAGCATCATGTTCATGGCAGTGGGTCTATTGCTGTTCATCACCGTGCTCGAGGAGGGAAACCGCAACGACTGGTTCGAATCACAGATGATAACGCATTTCGCTGTGATATCGGCCGTGTTGCTCGCCGTGTGTCTGATCATTCAACTGTTTCACCGCGAGCCGTACATCAATCTACGGCTTTATGCCCGCAGGGATTTCTTTCTCTGCTGTATTGTCGCGGCGGCATTCGGAGTAGGGGTGTTCGGGGCACAATTCACTGTCTCGCTATATCTCATCCAGGTTCCACAATACACGGCGGGTCAGGTCGGAAACGTGCTGATGTGGATTGGGTTTCCCCAGTTCGTTTCCGGTGTCCTGGTGCTGTGGCTCGTTCCCAGAGTGGATACGCGGCTGCTACTGGGATTCGGGTGTTTTCTCTACGGCGTCAGTTGTTTCCTCAACATCAACATGAGCTTCGATACAGGCTACTGGGACCTGATCACGATCAATGTCATCCGCGGCTTCAGTCAACCGTTCATCATGGTCGTGGTGGCAACCCTTGCGACAGCGCCATTGGAAGCGGCGAACCAAGGGTCGGCTTCCGCCTTGATCAACTGGACCCGAGATCTCGCCGGCGCCATAACCATCGCGGCCCTCAAGACCGGGATCGTGCGAAGGTCGGAGTTCCACGCGGATCACGTGAGCGAACATGTGGCGGCGGCCGATCCTGAAACGGCATCTCGCCTGGACCAGCTCACGCAGCGCTTCCTCGACTACACGGGAGACCTTCAGATTGCCGAAGATCAGGCCGTGGCAGCACTCAACGCGCTGGTTGAGCGTGAGGCGCTGATCATGGCCTACAATGACATGTTCTATGCGATCGGGATTGTCTTCCTGATAGCGACTGCCGCCTGCTTTTTGATCCGCCGCCCCCCCAGGCTGAGCGTCGCTGCCTAGAGAAAATTCGACAGCGACGAAAAACGGATCTCTCTCAATCTCATGGGGAAAGTTTCGCCGACCTCGACCTGTTCAGACTAGAAGCATGTCTTCAGAGAATCACATGGCGATTCCACTTCAAACCGATCTGCTCTCGTGACCGCCTTTCACGAGGTGCTTCAAAAAATTTCGGCCGACGATGGCGCCGTTGCGGCTATGATGAAATAAACCGATGCAATGGATAAACTGCCATGAGGTGGATATTTTCTTCTGAGCTGCGCCCAATTGCCCTGGCGCTTGGTTTGTTCGGAGTCCTGCTGTCGGGCGCCGACTGGGCCGCTTCGGGGAATCTGGAGCCAAGCAAAGGTTCGATTTCGACCTCTGATCGCGCCGCCATTCGGACCGTTATCGAACAGCAACTTGACGCCTTTCAACGAGACGATGCCAAGGCCGCATTCGCCCTCGCCGCCCCTGGGATCCACTACACCTTCCGCACACCTGAACGCTTCATGATTGTGGTGAAACGGGGTTACAAGCCGGTATACCGTCCGCGGGTCGTAGAGTTCCGGGACATTCAGGAAGTGGACGGCATCGGTCCGGTGCAGTCGGTTTACTTCGAAGGCATGGATGGGGATTCAGTGATAGCGCTTTATCCCATGCAACGACAGCCTGATGGAAGCTGGCGCATCAATGGTGCGCATCTGGTCCGCTCTGATGAGCGTCCTATTTAGTTTCCCAAGCGGCCACCCGACCTAGATCGAGAAGTTCAGGTTCCCCAGGCGCTGCGTCATCTTCATGTTCTCGCTGTAGTCTACAGGCACCGCGATCAATGCCGGACCCTCTTGCTGGAAGGATTCCTCGATAGCGGGTTTCAGCTCGTCTGCCGACTCGATGGATTTTCCCCAAATCCCGAACGCTTTGGCCAAATGATTGAAATCGGGATTGTTGAACGCCAGTTGCGAATGGCGTCCATCGAACGAGTTTTGCTGCTTCCATTTGATGAGGCCGTATTCACCATCACACCAGACCATGATCGTGACTCCCAACTTATAGCGGGCGAGAGTCTCGATATCCTGGACATTCATCAGGAAACCCGCGTCTCCATTAATCGCCAGCACGTTGCGGTCAGGATGGGCGAATTTCGCACCCATCGCACCTGGAAGCGCGAATCCCATTGAACAAAAGCCATTGGAAATCAGACAGGTATTGGCTTCGTCACATTGGTAGTAACGTGAAATCCACATCTTGTGGGCACCGACATCAGACAAGAGGATATCGCCCGGTGCGAGGGCATCTCGCGCATCCCAAAGAATCTTCTGAGGCTTCATGGGAAAGGACTTGTCGTCCTTCTCCATGGCGAAATCGTCGAGAATTGCCTCACGTAGCTTTTGCCGATCAGAGATATTGAAGAGGGGAAGTTTGCCCTCGTCCTCAAATCGAATGTTCAGCTCTTCATTGATCTGCCAAAGGGCATCGGCGACATCCGAGACGATGTCGAGTTCCACATTGTAGAAATGGTCGATCTCAGCGGGCCAGAAATCGATGTGAATAATCTTCTTGTCGGCATTCCGGTTGAAAAATTCCGGAGCGTACTCAACGAGATCGTATCCGACAGCAATGATCAGGTCCGCTTCATCCATGGCCACATTGATGTAGTCGCGACCTTGAAGACCCATGGTGAACAGGCAATGCTCGTCTTCGCGTGGTACGGCACCTTTGCCCATGAACGTATTGACCACGCCGATTCCGGTTTTTTGCGCGAGGCGCCGCAGTTGTGTCGCAGCGCGTTTCCGAACGGCACCATTTCCCGCCAGGATGATAGGACTCTTGGCTGCCGCTATCAGATCGACGGCCTGCCGGACTGCCTTGTGATCAGCCGCCGGACGCCGGGTCTTGTTGGCGGTCATGGGTTTGCCTTCGACTTCCTCCTCAGCGATATCCTCGGGGAATTCGATCACTGTTGCGCCGGGCTTCTCAGCTTCCGCTACCTTGAATGCTTTGCGAACGAGTTCGGGTATGGCCTCGGCATCCCAGATCGTGTGGGCCCATTTGCTGATCGGGCGGTACATGGCGATCGAGTCCATGTTTTGATGAGATTCCTTATGGAGCCGTCTGGTACTCGCCTGACCGATAATGCAAACCACAGGTGCGCGGTCCATGTTGGCATCCGCGACACCGGTGACGAGATTGGTAGCGCCAGGCCCCAGAGTCCCCAAACAGACGCCAGACTTTCCCGTGAGTCGTCCATATGCATCGGCCGCGAAGGCTGCAGCCTGTTCGTGCCGGCATAGAATGAACTCTATGCTGCTGTCGAGAAGTGAGATCATTACATCCGCATTCTCTTCGCCGGGCACGCCATAAATTCGCTCGACACCTTCGGCTTCCAGGCAACGCACGAAAAGGTCAGAAGCTTTCATGAGGTCGTACTCCTCTCCAACAAATTGGGGGTCGATTGATAATTGATATTCTCAAAGCTCGGGTGAGCGGATCACCATCATTTTCTCGATGCGCATGTCTCGCATGGTGTGCGGAACGCCTCCGACACCCAGCCCCGACTCCTTGAGACCAGCAAATGGCATCCAGTCCACGCGAAACGCCGTGTGATCGTTGACCATCACGGCGGACGCATCGAGTCGATGGTAGGCCCGCATGGCGCGGTCGATGTCTCTGGTGAATACCGCAGCCTGAAACGAATAGGGCAGGGAGTTGGCTCTATCGACAGCCTCATCGATGTTATCGTACGGATAAACGCACACAACCGGTCCGAAAATCTCCATGGTTGAGACTTTGGCGTCAGGGGGTGGATCGTAAATGACAGTCGGCGCATAGCAGGTCTCTGAGATCGCTTCACCGCCACAGAGAATCTCCGCTCCAGCCAGGCGTGCCTCTTCTACCCATTCATGCACGCGCTGGACTTCACCGGGTCGGATCAGTGGACCAACCTCAGTCGCAGCCTCCGTTGGATCGCCGACGACGAGGCGTGAGGCAACGTCTGCCATGCGCTCTGCCAGATCGCGAGCCATTCCTTGGTCGGCGAATACGCGTTGAACAGACACACACACCTGGCCGGCGTGATAGAATCCGCCTTTCAGAAGCACTGGTAATATCTGCTCAACATCTGCGTCGGACGCGACGATAACCGGGGCCGCCCCGCCGTGTTCAAGTGCGCACCGTGCTCCCGGCGCGAGTTTCGCGCGCAGGTGCCAGCCCACACGCGCACTGCCAATGAAACTAAAAAAGGCGACCCGTGAATCAGTGACGAGAGCTTCAGAGACCTCCCGGCCCTCAGTAACCAACGCCTGGCACCATTTAGGCGGCAATCCGGCTTCATGCAGGATCTGGACGAATCGGAAGCACGACAACGGTGTGACTTCCGCGGGCTTCACGATTACTGGGCAGCCCGTCGCAACAGCTGGCGCGACCTGGTGGGCAATGAGATTCAAGGGGTGGTTGAAGGCGCTGACGGCTACCACCACACCGATGGGCTCGTATCTTGTGAATGCCAACCGTTGTGCGGAGGCGGCGTTTACGTTCATGGGAATGACTTCGCCACCTTCCGTCCGCATTGTCTCTACGCATATGCGCACGCTGTCGATCGCCCTGGCGACCTCAACCTGAGAGTCGGGCAGTGGCTTTCCACCCTCTCGCGCCGCTTCGACAGCTAACTCTTCGGCCCGTGATTCCATCAAGGCCGCGGCAGTATCAAGGATTTCAATGCGTCTCGCCGGACTGAGCCAACCGTCACGGTCTGAATACAAGGCGTGGGCAGTAGTCAAAGCTGTCTCGACCGCTTCTTGACCGCCAGTCGCGACCGACGCTATTGCAGTGCGGTCAAAGGGGGCAACGACCTCGGTTGTACCGTCCCCAGGTTCGAAGCCAGGAACCAATACTGGAAAATGTGGGAGTGAAGCCATTTGAAATGCTTTCAACTAATCGCCCGCAGTGCGGAGCACGAAATCAGTATCGCGGCCCCACTGCAAGAGGTTCAACGGTCTTATCTGCCACAAAGATTGTATTGGGAACGAAAAATGTTGCATGAGGTCGGCAGGAAATCCCCTAAGACATGATTGCATTGGAATATTTCGATTTCATTTGGACCGACAAGTTTGCCTTCGCGGTAGCTGCAGCATTCCTTGCGGGCACAGTGCGTGGCTTCTCTGGTTTTGGTGCGGGGCTGGTCATGACGCCACTCCTGGCACTGGTCTACGGCCCGGTGGATGCGGTCGTGATCATGATGGTGACGGTCCTCGTCGGAGGCATGCAAATGATTCCAGCCGCCATGCCTTACGCGACCAAGCGGGATCTCGTACCTATTGCAATTGCCTGCGTTTTTGCGACACCGGTGGGCACCTATGTGCTGGTGACAGGTGACCCTGATTCCATGCGTCGCTTCATCGGCGCCTTCGTATTGGTCTCAGCCCTGATCATGCTGATGGGTTGGTCATATACGGGCAGGCGAAACATGCGTGTCTGCTTTGCGGCCGGTATCGTTTCGGGATTTGCGAACGGGGCAGGTGGAGTTGGGGGACCTCCCGTTACCCTTTACCTGATCTCATCCAGTGAACCTGCCGTTGTGAAGCGGTCGAACATCGCAATGGCTTCCACACTACAAGCGATCTTGACTGTGGCTCCCCTGGCATATTCGGGAGTGGTTTCCATTGAACTGCTCCTGCGTTCGGCGGCCTTACTGATCCCGTTCGTCGCCGCTCTGATCATCGGCGGTCGCTTGTTCAGCCGGGCCAATGACCGGATCTACCGACTATTCGCGCTGTGGCTGCTGGTAGCGATTGGCGTAACTGTGACGTTTATTTGAGCCTTCACATCCACAAGTGGGGCCCGCCCGTCATCCCTTGAATCGAATAGCCTTGAACGCCTGGATTTGCTGGGTGATGGCGGTCTCAACCGGCAGGCGTTCTATGCTGGAAGCACCGTAGAATCCGTGTACACCCTCCGTTTGCGGTAGAACGTATTCGGCATCTTCGGGCATGGAAATTGGACCGCCATGGCAAAGCACGATTACATCGGGATTGACGGATCTTGCTGAGTCACCGATGGCCTGCACCTCGGCCGGAGCTTCTTCCAGCGTAACGGCAGTGGAAGCACCGATTGAACCTTTTGTGGTCAATCCCATGTGCGCGACCACAATGTCTGCGCCGGCACCTGCCATAGCCTCTGCTTCCTCTGGATTGAACGCATACGGCGTCGCTAAGATATCCAGTTCATGGGCCTTGCGAATCATCTCAACTTCCAGGCCATAACCCATGCCGGTTTCCTCGAGGTTCTGCCTGAATAAGCCGTCACACAGTCCGACGGTCGGAAAATTCTGAACTCCGGAAAAGCCAGCCTCATCGACCTGTTTTAAAAAGACATTCATGTCACGAAACGGATCCGTGCCGCACACTCCTGCAAGAACGGGTGTATCCTTCACGATGGTCAGTACTTCGCTCGCCATTTCCATGACAATGGCGTTGGCATCGCCATAGGGCATACAGCCGGCCAGTGAGCCTCGGCCCGCCATTCGGAACCTGCCGCTGTTGTAAGATGACAATAAGGTCAACACCGCCTTCTTCTTCAAATCTCGCCCTGATACCGGTGCCGGCGCCAGCACCGATGATTGGTATTCCCTCGTCGATTCTTTTCCGCAGGTTCTGAAGGATTACACTGCGTTTTGATGTCATGGTCCGTTCCTCGCAACCTTTCATGGCGCATGCCGTTCAATGCTAGAAATAGTGGGCACCGCTGAGAGAGACGTTACCTCGCCCATAAGTCAAACTCGAACCTCAATCTCTTATTTGCTCTGATCTGACAGTCAATTGGAATTGATCAATTTCGACTTAGCCTTTGCCGCAATGTCGGCGATAGCCGCAGGCATTGTCTTTGGCTTCGCCGGCTTCGGATCGGGTTATGTGCTTGTCCCTCTGTTCTCGTTGGTGTTCGGCCCGGTCGAAGCGGTTGCGGTGGTCATGATGATGGCCACCATCGGTGGGGTTGGGTTGACTATCAGGACGGCGCGTTACGCCGATTGGAAAAGAATTGCTCCCCTGGCCATTTTTTCCGTTCTGATGACACCGGTGGGTACGATGATACTTCTGGCCGTCGACCCCGAAATCATGAGGCGGGCCGTGGGTGTGGCAGTTCTTCTCCTTTCGGTATTGCTCATGCTCGGCATCACCATTGACGCGTTGAGGAACACCATTTCAGCGTGCGCCGCCGGCGTGTTAACAGGTCTCGTGAATGGATCTGTCGGCATTGGTGGACTCACCGCGAATATCTTCATCATGTCGTCAGAAGGTTCCGCCGTCGTTCAACGTGCCGGTGTGGTCGTGGTCGGTAGCGTGATCTCGGCTGTCGCCGTTGCTTCCTTTGCCATCCAGAATGCTATGGATTCGACGACAATTGCGCGTGCACTCATACTCATGGTTCCGTTTGGGATTACGGCCTGGTGCGGGGTGCGCGTCTTCAGAATCACACCCGGACCTGTCTTCAGGCGGATCGTTCTGGCTTTCGTTATGACGCTTGGCATTATCACGTTGGCTGCTTGAGGAAAGCTCCATCACTATCGATCCTATCTGGCTAGTCAGCCTATTTGACCAGGAATTCATCTACGCACTTGCGACGGTGTTTGCAGGTGGCGTGATCATGGGTTTCGGCGGTTTCGGGTCCGGACTGGTGCTGATGCCATTGCTGACGCTGATCTACAGTCCGACACACGCTGTCGCTATTCAGATGGTACTGGTCACGATCACCGGCTTCGCGCTGATGCCGAATGCCATCCGACACACCCGATGGCGCGAGGCGGGCCCGATGCTGATTATCGCCTGCCTGGTCATGCCCTTCGGAAGCTATCTCCTTCAGACGACGGATCCCGGGATCCTGCGACCCGTTATCGGTGTCGTGGTGCTTGTTCTAGCCGCGCTTCAGTTCCGCGGCGCAGCATACGCCGGTCCGCGCAACGCTTTGACTGCGACCGCGGCCGGCGCGGTGAGCGGCATGGCCAACGGCATGGTCGGGCTCGGCGGATTGATTGTCGGCCTCTACATGGTGTCATCCCGTGACCCCGCAGCCATGCAGCGGGCCAATATCATTGTCGTGGGGACGGGAGTGGCGGCCATCAACCTGGTCATCCTGGCACTGAGCGGCGTCTACGTGGCGGAACTGGCCGCCCGCATCGCAATCCTCATGGTTCCCTATGGTATCACCGCCTGGTGCGGCGCCAGATTCTTCCACGTCACTCCCGGAGAACTCTACCGCAAGATCGTGCTGACCCTGGTGATGGCATTGGGTGTCGCCACCCTCGTGTCCTGAAGGATTGCAAATCGAACTCGACCTCACATTTCTGGACACCATGTTCGACGTGCGACTGGCTCTGGCTTTGGGCGTGGTGCTCGTCGGCGGTATTGTCCTGGGTTTCGCGGGGTTCGGCACCGGCTTGATATTCGTGGCGCTGCTATCGTTGATCTACAACCCGCGCGAAGCTGTCTCTCTTCTGGTGATCATGGGAACATTGGGAGCGGCAATGTTGTTTCCGCCAGCTACGCGTCACGCAATCTGGCGTGAAGCCTTGCCCGTGGCAGGAACTGCCATCCTGGTTCTTCCGTTGGGTAGCTATGTCTTGTTGACGCTGGACCAACACACGATGCAGCGAACCATCGGCGTCGTGGTTCTCGTGTTGTCCTTCCTGGCATTTCGGGGCGTAACCTACCACGGGCCACGAGGGTTCGGTGTTCACATCCTGGCCGGTCTGATTTCCGGTATTGTCGCCGGTGCAACCGCATTGGGACGCATGCTCGTTGCGCTCTATTTCATTTCCGCCAAGCACCCGCCCGTCGTTCAGCGGGCAAACATCATCGTGGTCGGAAGCACGATCTCGCTCTGCAACCTCATCGTTTTGACACTTACGGGTGTCATTACGATCGAACTTGCCGCTCGCGGGGCGGTCCTGTTTCTGCCGTTTGCCGCCACAATCTGGCTCGGCACGAGGTTCTTCCGCGCAACCACAGCGGAGTGGTTCCGCCGAATCGTTTCAGGACTCATCATGGTCATCGCTGTAGCAACGATTATCTTCTGACATGGAACTGATCGCGCCGCTACTCACGTTCGATTTCGCGCTGGCAGTCGTGCTCGCGCTTGCCGGCGGGTTTATGTATGGCTTCGCCGGATTCGGGGGTGGCCTGATCATGACCCCGCTCCTGGCCATCATTTACTGGCCGACGGAGGGTGTGGTCATCGCCAATGCGATCCCGCTATTCGCGGCCTGGCAGGTTTTGCCCACGATACGTCCTCACATTCGTTGGCGGGAGGTGGGACCGATGGTGATTGCGGCAATCATCGTGTCGCCCATTGGGGCCTACTTCCTCTTGGTTGGCGATCCCGACGTCATCCGCCGGGTTATGGGCATTGTCGTCCTGTTCGCCGCGATATCGATGCTATTGGGCTGGACCTACAAAGGCCCGCGCAATCGATTGACCGGATTCCTGGCGGGAATCGTCGGCGGAGGCATGAACGGATATGTCGGGTTGGGCGGGCCGTTCGTCAGTCTTTACTTCCTTTCGGCCCAAGCATCATCTCAGATTCAACGAGCCAATATCTTGTTCTCAATGTTGTTGATCGGTGTGCTGGTCGTCGTACCATTGGCCATCGGCGGAGCCGTCGGACTCGACACCGTCGTACGGTGTGTTGCACTCATACTTCCGTACGGAGCAGCTCTTTGGGTCGGCGCTCGGGTATTCAGCCGCACGAAGGATCAAACATACAGGCGCGTGGCTCTTATTCTGTTAATGGCCGTGGGCGTCTCGGCGACCTTCCTCTAGCCGGTGAAAGATGCGCCCTCCGCGATCATCCAGACTCCCGCCGCAACGAGCACGACTCCTGCGATACGCCCGATAATTTCGCCGCGTGGCGCCACTTTTTCAATGAAGACGAAGGCGGCAATGGCTGCGACCCACAACACGTTCATCACGCCAGCCACAAACAAGAGCGCCATCAGGACCCAGCAGCATCCGACGCAGAACGAGCCGTGGTGCAGCCCCATGACGAGCGCGCCGGTTCTGCCCGTGCGCCAGGACGTCATAAGAAAGGACATCGGGGTCCGGCAATGAACAAGACAAGCGTACTTGAGAGGTGTCCACTGGTAGACACCGCCCGCGACAAGCAGTCCACCACCCAGATATACGCTGGTGCTGCTCATCATGGGTGAAACTAGTGCAAGAGCGTGCAGCGCCCATTGCGCGATTGCCGCAACCCCGCTGAACGCTGCCCAGGCGATCAGATATCCCAGAACGAACATGCCGATGGGAATGAGATCCGCGCGATCGGATTCCTGCCGTTTTCGATTGACCGTGGTGAACATCATCACCATCGGCGTCACGGACGGAACCATCATGGCAATCATCATGATCGACCACATGACGAACAGAAATCCGAGATAACTCGCATCCCACGACATCATGTGCGGCATGGCCATGCTCATATCCATGCGGGACATCTTGTCTGCCTCGACGATGAGATAGAGCCAGCCCAACGCCGTAATTCCGGCCAAGCTAAAGCCAACGACGGCCCTATCACTGGTCATGACACTAGAGAACAGGCGGTTCATGGAAGTGTCGTCCGCAAAAGTGGACTTACTGTGACTAATTCCGACTTTCGTGCGTGTGGGTGTAGCGGCCCCAAAATACGTTACCGCCGGAATTATCCCATTGAAGGCCAAAGTTGTTGAACCGGCAGACATTTGATTGCGCGCACTTTAGCTTGCCACCGAGAGCAATTCGCTGCCGCGTATTTTTTAGTTCCGGGATCGCACCACCGAACCCATTGATTGGCGTGTAGTCCACCTCTAGCACACCAGGTATCGAGGCTTTTCGCGTCCGAGTACTGAACTTGATTGGGGCCGTATCCACACCGAGCCAGTCGATCGTTAAAGCGTCAATGCCTTCGAAGACGCCGCCGGCCTTACCACTGAAGATGGCTTTCATTGCAGTCTGCTGTTCATCATCTCCGCGGTCATCGACGAGCACGCCCGTGCGGTAATCGCCAGCTCGCATGTTTCCCGGAACTTCAGCGACAAGAATAGCGTTGAGGCCATTGAGAGGCGTTGAACCAAAGTTTCCTCGGACGATGTGAAAAGCCATCATCAAGTGGCAGCCACCATAATCCGTTGAAGGCGACCCGGTGAACGGACAAGGGCAGTTCGGCGGGCAATTGCAGGTTTCAATGTAGTCGAAATTCATCTCCCAAGGCGTCACGATCTTGCTCCTTCGTCGGCGAGTTCGCTCGATGTTCGCATATCATCCTCCGTTCCGTACACATCGCCGTGTCGACTGATCCACTTGCTATGGGCTATAAATTCTTCCAATAGCCGTGTCCGCGATACCAAGAGGGCCCGAAGCACATGTCGATCGTCGAGAATGCGCAAAGTTCGATGCTCACGCGCAAGGAGGCAAAACCCTACCTGAAGCGGAAGGATTGGCCTGGTCTGCTGTATCTCTCAGTACACTTCTCGCTCGTCGGCGGAACCGGCTATCTGGTGTCCCTTTCGACGAATACAACTTGGATCGTTCCGGCAATCCTACTCCACGGATTTATTCTCTCGACGCTTTTCCATCCCCTGCATGAATGCATTCACGGGACTGCATTTCGTACGCGCTGGCTTAACGAAACCGTCATGCAGATCCTTGGGTTCATCTACATCTGGCCAGGATTGTTGTTCCGCTACGATCACGCTCCGCATCACAGTTACACTCAGATCAAGGGCAAGGATACGGAGATGGCGATCCCGACCCCGCGAAACCTGGGTGACTATCTCGTGTACGTCTCGGGACTGACGCATCATTGGCGAAACTTGGGTTGGCTGTTCCGTCATTCGATGGGACGGATGCTGCCCGAAGATCGAGCCTATGTGCCTGAGACTGAGGTCCACAAGATTTTCCTGGAAGCCCGCATCATGCTTGCGGGTTATGTGTTGATAATGGCCGGAGGTATTGTCTCAGGGTATTGGTGGGTGCCCGTAATCTACTACTTCCTGCCCAGGTTCCTGGGAGAGCCAGTGGTGCGGTTCTTCCGCGTTGCCGAACATGTCGGCATGGAAGAGACGCCCAACGAACACTCAATCGATATGACGCGCAACACGCGTACGACACTCACCAATCCCCTGGTGCAGTTCCTCACGTGGAACATGGGATTCCACGGAGAGCATCACGTTTTTCCCGGGGCGCCGTTTCATCAACTTCCGGCACTGCACGAGAAGATTGGCCACAATCTATACGTGGCAAAGGGTGGTTACCTGTGGGTCCACTGGAACATAATCCATAACCACCTCGAAGGCTTTTCCTTGCAGCCTGCAAGGAAGATTGAGGCTCTTTGAGCCTGGCCACATACCAAATAGTTCACTCTTCAGAGTTAAAGCGATCGCGAGCGGACGCTGATACTGCTCATTTGGTTTTACCGCACCTGAGAATTGCCGCTTTGAGCTCTTGGAAGTTCTAGCCCCGCTCCTGACCACTACTTTTGCATTGGCAATCGGCATCACGCTGATCGGTGGGTTCACATTCGGCTACGCTGGTTTCGGCGGCAGCGTTGTCATGACTCCACTCCTGGCCCTTCTATACTGGCCCATAGAAGGAGTTTTTGTGGCGGCGGCCATGGGTGCCGCGTAGGCTGGCCCGGAGTCTTGCCCCATATTCGCTGGCGGGAGGTGGGCCCGATCCTGCTTACGGCCGTGATCGCAACGCCGATCGGTGTTTTTCTGCTCGTGATCGGGGATCCGGGACCGATACGACGCTTTATGGGCGTTGTTATACTGCTGTTTGCCGTGCTGATGTTATTTGGTTGGCGCTATCGGGGTCCAAGAAACCTCGGAACCAGTGTCATGTCCGGCGCCATTGCCGACCTGCTGAACGGATTTTCCGGTTTGGCTAGGACTTGGATGAGCCTCTACTTCCTATCTGCCCCTGACGTGTCGCGGGTACAGCGGGCAAACATGTACATCTCTGTCATGACGATGTCGTTGTTGACCATGATCCCGTTGGCGATTGGCGGCTACGCGACAGAAGACACACGGACCAGGAGCCTTGCGTTGCTGGCTCCGTACGCATTCGCGGTGTGGTTAGGGGCAAGACTGTTCAGAATTTCCTCAGATCGGTCGTACCAACTTAGTGCGATTTGGCTCCTGATGGCGATCGGGATCAGCGTTTCGACCCTCTGATCGCTCGCAACCGCGTGACTTGGGCGCTGCGTGTCAATCTTGTAGTTTTGCCGTGGCACCTTCTGACAACACTTCACCAACTTTCTGAGGACCTCTATCGCCATGACCGACATTGATTGGAACCACCAGTACGCGGATCTGCCGGGCATACAGGTCCATTACGTCCGGCACGGCCAGGGGATGCCGGTCATCCTGCAGCATGGCTGGCCCGAGTTTTGGTACACCTGGCGCAAGAACATTCCTGTGCTGGCGGAACATTTCGACATTATCGCGCCCGATCTGCGGGGATTTGGTGACAGCGATAAGCCTTATAAGGTCCCGGACGTCCAGGATTATGTGGACGACCTTTCTAATCTGGTCGAACACCTCGATCTCGATGGAATTGGCATCGTCACCCATGACGTGGGTGCTTGGATCGCCCAGGCCTACGCCCTAAGGAACACGGGTCACGTGAAGGGCCTTTTCTTTACGAATTGCCCATATCCGGGAGTCGGCAAGCGCTGGAACGAACCCGGGCACCAGATCAACATGTGGTACCAACAGTTCCACCAAATGCCGTTTGCCGCTGAACTCCTCACGCGGGACCGCGAAAACGCCAAGATCTACTTCAGCTACATGCTGGACTACTGGACCCATGCGGACGGCGCCTTTGAAGAGGACCTGGATACCTGGGTCGACAACTTCATGAAGCCCGGCAACATGCAGGGTGGCTTCAACTGGTATACGGCGGTCAACGAGCTTCGCATGAAGGCAATGAGAGGAGGCCCGCTCGACGTGCCCAAGATTGAAGTTCCGACACGCGTCTTCTGGGGTGCGGGCGACAAGGTGCTTAAAGCTGAATGGTCCGACAAACTCGGAGATTACTTCAGCGACCTGCGCAAGGTCGACGTCGTCCCCGAGGCAGGCCACTTCGTCCACTACGAACAGCCCGAACGGACGAATGACGAAATTATAAGATTCTTCAACAGCTTATGAATTAATTCTTGAGAGAAAACATGATGAGCGAGATGCAGATCAAAAGGGGCTTCGTCGACGTTCCGGAAGGGCAGATGTTCTACC
>MDTE01069220.1_pt1 | contig 26814 bp, 29 predicted proteins | sample 811231 | NCBI WGS metagenome assembly MDTE01 (sample SAMN05326651, study PRJNA326480) | marine metagenome | isolation source: seawater | place: Indian Ocean: Red Sea | collected 2010
GGTCGAGTAAGCTCATCTATAGCCTGAGTTCTATCCATATACTGACGTTCCCCTTTTAATAAAAAAGTTAAGAGGCCACACTAAACCTCTATTTTATGACAAACTAATCATAAAGGCCCGAGCAACAAGTAAAAAATCAAACGAATTATTAGATCAGAGCCACTACAAGATGTATCGACAGAGCTTAAAGTATAGAAAGCGTCGCATAAGACATGGAGTTAATGGAATAATAGGAAATAATCTGCAGCCAAAAAAATGGGTATTCATAATTGGTTGCTATAACTCCGGAACCACTCTACTTCGGGATATCTTAAGCAGTCATTTCTAAATTAATGCTCTGCAAAGAGAGGGCGTTGAATTATGCAGTCAACTGCCCAGACCTGAGGAAATAGGATGGCCCCGCATGTGGCATAAATGTCCTGGCTACTTGAGAATCCCAACAAATGGCAGCCATGCTAGAGCGAGAAAAATAAAACGTCAGTGGTCTCACTATGTTAGCGATCAAGGCCTTATCGTAGAAAAATCAATATCCAATATGCTACGCCTAGATTTTCTATCCAAATATTTTCAACCAGCTTACTTTATACACATAGTACGAAACGGTTTTGCAGTATCAGAAGGGATTAGGAGACGCTCTCAACCTAATAAATGGGGAAGTGTGTACAAGACTTATCCCATAGAACTATGTGCAAAGCAATGGGTGGCTTCCGACGAAATGATCCGTCTAGCAAAAAGCAACCTCCCAAATTTATTAGAAATAAGCTACGAAGCACTTACGGAAAACACCAAAAAGACGCTTTCTTCTATATCAGACTTCCTAGAAATTCAAACATTCGAAGCAAAGGTCTATAAACAAAATTGGGAAATTCACGGCATAAGATCACAAATTAGAAACATGAACGTCGAATCGTTTGCAAAACTATCGCAAGTTGAAATTCAAAAAATTGAGATGGTCGCTAAAAAATCGTTATCCGAATACGGCTACAGAATAGAACAGTAGTTGCCATGATATTAGTTTTAATCATTCTAGCTCTAGGTGCTATCTGGTGGTGCCACCTCAGCTCTTGGTCGCGAAAATTTCGCTACCCATTATCAGCTCGCATCCTAATGTACCATATGATAGATAACCCTGAGACTCCCATCAACAAGCCAGCACTGGCAGTTTCTCCTAAACAATTTGAGCGGCAAATAAGATGGCTAAGAAAAAAAGGCTGGCACTTCGCTACTATACATGAATTGCTAAACAATGATTTCCCCAAGAAAACGGTAGCAATAACATTTGATGATGGATACCTTAATAACTTCACTTACGCCTTGCCAATACTAATCAAATATCAGGCGAAGGCAACGTTGTATCTAATCGCTGATAGAGAACCAAGTACCCAATCCATTAACCCATCTTATAAGTTGCTCAAAGATAGACAAATAAAGGAAATGATTCTATCAAACCTTGTAGAACTTGGAGCGCATACTGTAACGCATCGTAATTTACTATCTCTGGATGAACACACACAGAAACACGAACTTGTGGAAGGCAAAAAAATACTAGAAAAACGGTTTGGACAAACAATTCATTCCTTTGCTTACCCCTATGGCGGATTTGATAAAGCTATTTCTTTAATGGTCAAAGATGCAGGCTACGAATCAGCAGTTACTACCAAGAAAGGAATATCGAAAAATCTAAAAACCGAAAAATATCAAATAAGACGCATACGAATATCTGGAAATGATAACCTCAGGCGTTTCAAAATACGCCTCAAGACAGGAAAGAAACGTTAATACAAAGAACCACTTAACCCCTTCCATCAACCAGGATTTTTCATCTACAATCTATTAATTATCAAAGAAGCCATGCTTACAAGGGGATAATTTGAAAACGAAAGGATTACCAGGCTTACGAGGAACTGATCACATAGGAATTACGGCTCCCGATTTCAATGTAGCCAGTGAATTTCTTGAGGACGTGCTCGGATTAGAACCTTTCTATGAAATGGGCCCATTTGAATCGGCAGATGACGACTGGATGCACGATATGCTTAATGTCCATCCTAGAGCGGTCATTCGGCGTGTTAAACAGTTTAGATGCGGTCATGGACCTAATATTGAACTTTTCGAATACGAATCTCCGGATCAAAGAAAGATCATGCCTAAAAATAGTGATTGGGGCGGACACCACATAACTCTTTATGTTGACGATATTGACCTGGCTATGCAGCATTTAAAAAAACACGACATCCGCTTGATGACTGGAGGGGGAGACCCAGTAGAAGAAGGTCCAGAAGCGGGGCTGCGTTCTTGTTATTTTCTCACCCCTTGGGGAATGCAAATGGAACTCATTTCCTACCCAAATGGAAAAGCGTACGAAAAGGATAGCAGAAAGCGCCTATGGGACCCTCGAGATCCTTCTAAATAAATCACTACCAAGGATGGATATCACCAGTCCATTTAAGGAACTTACCGGAATCATTAAGCGTAAGGCCCTCTATAACATTAATAACCCCAGCCGCACTCTCCGACGGTTCAATGTCAGCTACATCTCCCGCCATCTCTGTTTTCACCCAACCGGGGTGCATTAATACTACGGTAACGCCTTGACCGAATAGTTCCGTTGCTAAAGCAGTCATTAATCGATTTACTGCTGCCTTAGCGCTTGCATATGAATACCCTATCGCATGATCATAAACATGAGCCGCTACCTGGCTAGTATTTGTTACAATTTTACGCTGCTCACCATTGAGAACATGGGGAAGAAACGCTTGTGTAACCCGAAATGGTCCCATCGCCATAACATTAAACTCATATGCCCAATTCTCATAATCCATATTCTGAAATGTTTGAGTATCAAGCCCTCCCCAAACTCCCGCATTATTGATTAAGATATCTACAGACACATCCTTCAATTCATTCGCGCAGGTCGCAACCGATCCACTATCGCCAACATCCATAGAATGAACACTAACAGCTCCATTAGATTGATCGGAAAGGTCTCTTAACTGGCCTGACCCATCTGGATTCCGACAAGTAGCATAAACTCGATGCCCAAGACCCGAATATTGGGCTGCAAGTTCATATCCTATGCCGCGAGATGCCCCCGTTATTAATACGTTAGCCACTTTCACTCCTCCAAATACTTATCTAAAGTTCGATGCATATGTCTTATACGAATTTCCTGATAATTTGCGAGCGTTACGCCAGTTCTTCCCGAAGCCAATGCTCCCTCGTGTGCTGCCTGCATATTACCAGTATCCTGGTCAAACACATAACCAACCGTAGCGTCTAATCCCGGGACCGTGGTATAAGATTCATCAGCTTTTAGGGGATACGGCTGAGCAGTTTGTACCTCCTCACCCTTGGACGGCCTCGTTTTTAGAATTACGAAATCAAAAACAGAACGAGTATGGTCCAATCCTAAAGGTCTGAATCGATAAACAATCGGGAAGGATACTCCCGAAAAAAACTGCTGATTCGGGAAAACAAAATAAGCAATCGTATCGACAATCTCTGAATCACATACATCAGAAAGATCAGGGCCTCCCGCTGCTAAAACAGAATCGCGTACATGCTGAGACATTGTCGCACGAGCAGTCCCACCCGCCTCTACTTTCAATTGTTCATCTACATCATCTCTATCGCCTACCAGAAATAAATCTAGTATTTCCTGCTCAGTCATCGATTTCCCTAGAACCGGGCTAGGAGTACCGGCAGGATTGACCAGTCTATTGACGTGGTCTCCATAAAAATCATATTGAGTGTTAACATCACCGTTAGTTTGCATTAACTCAGGATGCGTCTCTGGCACATGGTAGGCCTCAAGAAAAGCTTCGGAAGCAATTTTCCAATTACAATTTAGCTCCTTCTCTATATGCATCGCCACATACCTAACCTCGAAAACCTCACTAGAAATATGACTCGGCAAAGGGTCTAAATACTCCTCTAGGGAAATCGCATCTATATCAAAATTCACAAATATGAATCCACCCCATAGTTCCGCGCGAACTGGTATTAACCCGTAGTCTTCAGGGCTCACATGAGGGAAATCCCACTCGGAAAGGAAAGATTCAAGCTCTCCATCTAAATTCCACTGCCACCCATGATATGGACAACGAATAGCCTCGGTCCATCCATTACTAGATCCAGGCTTAAGCTTTGTGCCCCTATGCATACAAGCATTCCGGTACGCCTTTATCTCCCCGGAAGAGCTTCTGACGATAAGTGCTGAGTAAGGCCCCACATCATATACGTAATAATCTCCGGTCTCAGGAATATGTTCTTCACGGCAAGCCCACTGCCATGTTCTTCCCCACATTTTCTCGATTTCCATCTCATGAAAATTCTTATTTGTGTATCGTTCAAACGAGAGATCTTCATCACCAAGGAATTCATACGACTGAGTCCTCAAATATTTTGGGACAGGTTTCGAATCCTTTGCCAATATCTCCTGAACAGTTAGTCCTGGTGAACGCGCCTCCCCAGGCTTTGTGCTAACCTCGCTCATCTTTAACTCCTTCCCAGCTCTCAGATAGACTAGCCTATAGATGTTTGGAAAGGAAATACTTTTAATCACCTTCATAAACTCATACAGTCTTCACTTACTAAATAAATATTAACAACGGAAAATATAGAGAAATTGGAAACAGAGACCCTGCTACCACTAGGAAAACTCGATCCAGGGATTAGATCAGCCGACACTGACATACGTATTGATACCATTAAACATGAGGCTCAGTTAGCGGAAGAACTCGGGTTTCATGCATTGGTTATGGAAGAGACAAAAGACGATCCTTTCCAAATACTGGCACTAGCAGCAAATACTACAAAGAATATTCGAATCGCTACATCCGTAGCCATCGCTTTTGCTAGAAGCCCTTTTGTTTTAGCTGAATCAGCATGGACCCTACAAAAAATAAGCAATGGTCGTTTTGAACTAGGAATTGGATCTCAAGTCCGTGGACATATTAACCGACGTTACGGAATACCCTGGAAAGCAGCCGGGCCTTGGATGCGTGACTACGTCTTAGCTCTGAAAGCCATGTGGGAAAGCTGGCAACAAAAAACAGAATTAGATTTCAATAGCGAGCATTATCAATTGAATTTAAATGTTCCCCTTTTTATTCCGGCTCCTATAGAGTTTCCGAACATTCCTATCCATGTTGCAGCAGTTAACAAATATATGTGCAAAGTGGCCTGCGAAGTAGCAGATGGTGTTCGTTTGCACCCGATCTGTGCTCCAGAATATATTAAAACTGTACTCCTCCCTGAATTTAGAAACGCTACAGCTAATGATTTCCAAATATGTCTTAAACCACTGGTAGCCTGCGCAGAAACCAGAAACGGTTTAGATGAAAGACGAGAGGTGGTCAGAGAACGCTTAGCATTTTATGCTTCGACGCCTTCGTATTCCGCACCTTTTGAAAAATTAGGATATGGTGACCTATGTGCTGAAATGGCTTTTTTATCGAAGGGTAAGAAATGGGATAAGATGAAAAACAAAATAGATGACGAAATTATAGAACTTTTTGCCGTTGTCGATACCTACGATCGCCTATCTAATAATCTAATATCCCGCTATTCAGGGTTAATAGACCGGCTGGAGATCAGTCTTGCAATCCCTACGAGACGAGATTCGGCTATTATTCAAGAAATAATTTCTGAGCTCGCTTCAGCTCACACAGAAATATAGACGTATTTAAATAAGTTAGTAATCTAAGTAAGATCTCAAGAGACACTGTTTAGCTAAGGGACTATATGAAACTATATGATACTAAGTTAGCGCCTAACCCTAGAAGGGTTAGAATTTTTATGGCTGAAAAAGGAATCGACTGCGAGTCCGAGGAAATCAACATTGTGGAAGGCGAAAATCTTTCGGCGAAATTTCTTTCGATTAATCCCAGAGGTGTTCTTCCAACGCTAGTGCTGGACGATGGAACCACCTTAGATGAGTCCATAGCTATTTGCCGTTACTTTGAAGAAACCCACCCTGAACCTCGGCTTATGGGTACCGATCCACTTAGTAAAGCGCACATCGAAGCTCGACAAAGACATATGGAACTTGATGGCCTAATGAGTGCAGCTGAAGCATTCAGGAATTCTTTTCCTGGCTTTGCCAAACGAGGGTTGCCAGGAAATATAGGTCCTTACCCAGCTATCCCAGAACTAGCTGAACGAGGAAAGGCTAGGCTTCTTCACTTCTATGGCATGCTGAACGAGCATCTTGCAGGGCACAAATTTGTTGCCGGCGATAACTACTCAATTGCTGATATCACTGCCCTATGCGCCATAGATTTCGCTGCTGGAGCGGCGAGGTCACCATATCCTGAAAAACATGAGGAGCTTAGGCGTTGGCATCAAGATGTATCTAGCCGTCCAAGCTCCCAAGCCTAAGGAAAAACAGTAACTATAACGGGCGTCTGATATTAGATCAGACGCCCGCATACCGTTGGACAAACTATCACTCCTAGTCCGGAGCGTTTATCCATTTCTCAAGCAAGCGATGGCTCCAACGAACCTTGATATCTTGGTAATTACCTAAGGTTAAACCGCCTGGGGGCTTAGCTGCCTTCAGTCCCTTCTGAACTTCGGCCACATTCTCAACATCCTGGTTGAAAATATCTCCAAAATGCTCATCGTCACTAAGCCATTTCATGGGCGCTGAAGGAGGCCTCTCTGCACCTTCTGGCAAGGTTACCATCATCATAATTTCCATGATGCACTTGTCTGGATCTCTACCGTATGGTCTATGTCTGTAGAAAATTGGTCCTGGCCAAGGAGACCAATTAGGAAAAACGTGGTACTGGATAGCCGATGTTAGTTCAACATCAGTAGGCTCGCCTCCCACGTACCCATGTGTTCCTGCTTTACGAGCAGAATCAGCGAGCACCTTGCGAGTAGTCATATCCTCGGGCAGGTCATCAACACTTCCGTCCATTTTTTGCACGCCCATTTCACTAACGTTCTCACCTCGAAAGAACATCTCTTCCATAAGCTCTTTCTCAGTAAGTTCGTAGGGTAAATTTGGGTTTGGCATAGGAGGTGCCATCGTCATCCGACTCCAATTGGCATCGCCTCCATCATAGATGTTGTACTCTGTATTAGAGCCATCTCCACCAAGCAATCCAATACTCATTTGTGGATGAGTCGCCAAAACATGGAACGCTTCCATGAAGGCTTCTTGTGCCAGCTTCCAGTTACTATTAACAATCTTGGCGCTATGGGTGGCCTTCCAACGATTCTTGAAGGGCCATCGTTCAAAGTGCTTCGTAACATCACCTAAAAAGTCCAGCAGCGGCTCTGCGTCGTCATCAATGTTAATGAAAATAAACCCATCCCATGTTTCACATCTAACCTCTGGCAAGCCAAAGGCATCAGGATCAACATGAGGAAAATCAAACTCTATCGATGGAGGCAACTCTTTGAGCGACCCATCAGTCTGCCATGTAATCCCATGAAATGGACATCTAAATTCTGGCTTATTTGCTGGAACGTCATCATTTGTACACAACCTGCGTCCACGATGTAGACACGAGTTGTAATAAGCTTTAATAGTTTCTGGCTCAGTTCGAACGATAATGAAAGACCAATCGATAATGTCATAAACGATATGATCCCCAACATTTGGTATATCCTGTTCGAATGCAGCCAATTGCCAGACTTTTGCCCAAACCTTCTTCTCTTCAAGTAGAGCCCATTCCTTAGATATGTAATGGTCTCTATCGAGCGGTTCTGAGCCTAAGTAAGTGTATTCCGCATGCCTAAGCTGCCATGGAACTTCTACAGTTTCCTCATCAAGTAACTCTTGAATCTGCTTTCCACGACTTCTCGCCTCCCCTGGTGCGAGTTTACTATCCATTTCTTTTTTTGTAGTTGCCATAATGCTCCCTCTTTAAAATATCTATCAATATTTAAGCGTTTCTAACACCAATCTTTCTAACCTTCACATCACCGCTTGGTTTCGCTTGGCAGGCCAATCTTGAATTTTCATCAAGGCCGGCTCCCAACGATGCTAATCCTTCTTCCTCAAAATCCTCAATTTTTGAAAGATTCTCTCCTCCATCCAAAACCAAACAGACGCATGTCTTACAGGTTCCCCGCCCCCCACATATAGTGGGCCAAGTGTACCCTGACCTGATCGCGGCTTCCATTATACTTTCACCGACTTTCGCCTCAAATGAGACTCCAGATGGCTCTACCACTATCAACGGCGCCTTCTACCAAAAGTGCCAAGACTTGTTGCTCCCTGAGCTGTCTTACCACCCACATGTCCAATCAAATGATGATCCCCTGACTTCAATTCGCCTGAAATCCAAACACCATCTGGGGTAAATACTCCAGATGTCCCAGATTTAGGATCCTCAACACTTACATTACCATCTTCCATAGTTTCGTAAACGAAACCACTATACGCATGTTTTATTCGCATAAATTGTTCCTCCCCCTTTATTCTACGCCTGGTTTATAACAAGCTACAACATCTCTGATGCTATTAGTTCTAGTGCTTCCGGTTGTCCAGCGCCAATCATCATATTGGCAACTTTGCCTTCCGACGCAGCTTTTTTCCATCTTTGTAGTCTATCTCGAATCCGATCTGGCGGGCCAATTAAGTGGACAGCATCGATAAGCTCAGCTGGAACAGCTGCCATAGCTTCATCTTTTCTCCCCGCGAGAAAATGATCCTGAATCTCGACTGCCGCGTCCTCGAAGCCAAGCGCTTTAGCATAATCGTTATAGAAATTCTTATCCCTGGCACCCATACCCCCAATATATAGTGCCATATTACCCCTAATAGGCTGCATGCACTGTTCTACATCGTCCCCAATGACAACAGTCACAAACGGGGATACCTCAAATTCAGATAATGTCTTATCTTCAGATGCTGCTGCCAACCCCCTATTAATCGGATCTTCAAAAACAGAATACTTTTCCGGATCCATCCAGATTGGAAAAAATCCGTCCGCCACCTCTGCTGCTGTTTCTACGCCTTTTGGCGTAATACTAGCCGCGAAAATCCTTATATCATGTGTCGGGTGCATAATACTTTTAAGCGGTTTACCTAATCCTGTAGAACCAGGTCCAGTATATGGGACCTGATATTGATCACCCTGAAATTGTAATCTATCTTCCCGGGCAAATATCTGTCTCATAATAGCTATATATTCTCTTAATCTGGTCATAGGCTTTCCATACGGAACACCATGCCAACCCTCAACCACTTGGGGCCCAGATGCCCCCAAGCCAACTATAAACCTGCCATTCGATAGATCAGCCAAACTCATGGCCGTCATGGCACACATAGCGGGAGTCCGAGCTGGCATCTGCATAATCGCCGTACCAACGTTGATCTTTTCAGTTTGGGCTAAAATCCAGGCGGCAGGAGTTATAGCATCGCCTCCCCAAGCCTCTGCAGTCCATACCGAGTCAAAACCCATGGACTCGGCACGTCGAATAGCATCAATATTAATGCCAGACGTCCTACCAATATTGCCTCCTAGAATCCCTAACTTCATAACGTGCCCTCAAATTAGTTGCTAACGGCAAAGAGTAAGATAGCTTTTTGCTCATCACAAGTATACTGTAATACAAAACCGTAACCACCACCCTAATGACTGATCAGAAATCAAAGCAAACTAGACTGATAGATATCGAAAGACCAGAGCCCAGGTATCAAGAAATAATAAAAAAAGATGGCGACATAATACCCGAAGTATTATTACTTGATGAAAACCATATTCCACCCATAAGACCTATTCCACTATCTCGGTATACAAGTCAAGATTTCTTCGACTTAGAACTAGCGAAAATGTGGCCGAAAGTCTGGCAGTTTGCCTGCCGCGAAGAACAGCTAACAGCGAAGGGTGACTATTATGTCTACGAAATTGGAAAATACTCGATTATTATCATACGAACGGATAAAGGTGATCTCCGCGCATACCATAATAGCTGCCTGCATAGAGGAACAAAGCTAAAGCCGTCTGATAGCATAGGAACATCAAGTGTCCTCCAGTGTCCTTACCACGGATGGACATGGAGTCTAATGGGCGAATTAGAAGATATCCCTTGCGAATGGGATTTCCCACATCTTAATAAAGAGGCTTTGCCACTACCCCAGGTACGCGTCGATGTTTGGAATAGTCTAGTTTTTATTAACTTAGCTGAGCAAGGGGCCAGCCTCGAGGACTACTTAGAAGTTCTCCCCGCGCACTTCAAGAACTGGGATTTCTCAGATTGGTATACCAGTGTTCATGTAAGAAAAGAGCTCCCTTGCAACTGGAAAGCGGCACAGGACGCCTTCATCGAGGCTTATCATACGGCCCTGATTCATCCGCAGGCAGTAGGCACATCTGGAGACATCAACCAACAGCATGACATATTTGGTGACAATGTAAGCAGAGACATCGTAGCACTGGGAGTATCCAGCCCTACACTAGAAACTCCGTTGCCGGATGAAGAAATTCTTGCGCAAATGTTAATGGGTGATGCTGCGGTTTTGGAAAAACGACCTAAACTATCACCAGGAGAAACCGCAAGAACAAAGATGGCAAAGACCCTCAAGTCAACTTTTCAGGATATGGGTATTGATGTTGAAAATTCGTCAATCGCTGAAACCATCGATTCCATTAAATACTCTGTATTTCCAAACCTATTTATTTTTGCTGGCCTCTCTCTCCGAGTGCTTTACTTGTACCGACCGTTAGGAACAACGCCTGATAAATGCACATTTGATATTCTATTTATGCGTCCGGTAAAAAAGGGTGAATCGAGACCTCCTCCGGCCCCTATGGTCACAGTTAGCGAAAATGAAAGCTACGCTGATGTTCCAGGCATGGATCCGGGATTCGGAGAGCTCTTTGACCAAGACACGGAAATACTGAAAACACAACATGCTGGAATGCAAGCTAGCAAGGAAGGAACAGCTTTGTTTTCAGCTTATCTAGAGTCACGACTTCGGCATACCCATGACACCCTCGAGAAATATATATACTCATGATTAAAACTTTTAAAGCAAACGAAAGAAATTCTGTTGAATAACAAACTATTAGCAAGCGCCTTCACCGTAGCGGGCGATGTATCGCCAGGAGATACAGTGACTACTAGTCCCCATTCCCTCGAGGAACGTTGTCGAGCTGCAGCGAAAGCAGGATACGTTGGGATAGGCCTTTCAATCGATGATTTAAAATCCTGCATTACAAAATATGGCTACAAAACAACAAGTACAATTATCTCTGAGGCTGGCCTTCAATATCTGGAGTTTGAAGTTTTAACCGATTGGTTTGCGTCAGGGAATCGGAGGAAGAAATCGGACGAAGATAGAAAACTCCTGATAGAAGCCGCTGGAACTTTAGGGGCTTTCAATATTAAGGTATCCCCTGAAGTCACAAACCAGTCTTGGCCGATAGAACAGGTAACTGAAGAGTTCGGGAAAATGGCCCTAGAGTTTCAGAAAGTGGGAGCACAAGTTGCACTAGAAGTTTTTCCTGAGGGGAATGTAACCAATCTCGCATCCGGACTAAAAATTGTAGAGGGAGCAGCAGTATCCACAGGAGGACTACTTCTCGATATTTGGCACATGACCCGCGGAGATATCCCCTACGAACAGATTGCCCATACTTCAGCTGACTACATAAAGCACATAGAACTTAACGATGCCGGACCTGCAGAAGGATCTATAATGGATGATACCTTGTTAGGCAGAAAACTGCCCGGAGAAGGCATCTTTGACATTCCAAAGTTCCTCAGGTCGGTTGCGGCAACGGGCTACGATGGCCTGTACGGAGTTGAAATTCTATCCAGCACCCATCGTCAACTTGATCCACAGGCACAAGCGACCTTCTCTTATAACGCAACGGTATCCCAGTTCGAAAAAATCTAGCGCCGTCCCTCGATATAATCGTTTATGACTTCATGGAATCTTCTTACTCTCGACTCCTGACCGCTCAAAATCGCATCAGTATAACCACGAGAATGGAAACCATTTTGCTGGCCCACAGCTACCGATAAATCTTGAACTAGAAAGGAATCCATCATGTCATCAATTATTGCTCCAGAGCCGTACTCAATAAACTCATGGCTGGCGTCCTCCAAAGGCCTGACCCCGCAAATAGTGGCTACTTCATCATGTCCTGCAATTTGTGGCGCCAAGAACCAATAATCAAACGTGCACTTCTCTGGATCTAATGGATCTGGTTCCGTTCGAAAAAAATGAGCCCCATCAGCAGTTGCCGTAATAGTGACATTTGGAAACAATGTGTGATGAAAAAAATCTGTTAGCTCGTCGTCAGAATAGTTCGCAAAATGCACGAATCCTCGCTGAGGTCCTAATTCTCTTCGCTTCTTTTGCAGAGCAATCCGTCCATCACGCGATCTACCAGAAAACTCTTTAGGATCTAAATCCCAGTCTTTCAGCATCTGGTCGAAAGGCTCTTCCACCTCATTGGGAGACGGGGCTCTCATAGACGGCTGGCCCTGTTCTATCATTCTGTTATGCCCGCTGGCATAGGACTCAAAAATAGTGTTTTTATAATCTTCATCAGTAGTAGTCGATAACTGGGGATGAACAGTTGGCAAATGGTACGACTCATTGAAATTGTCAGATGCGAACTTCCAATTCGCATCGACAGAGAATGTTCTCCATACAACTCGGACCATTTGATCCAACTCCCGCGTTTTTGTGAGCGCGGGAATAGGATCAAGGTACTCCATAAGAGATGGAGCCTCCGAATCCATGGTATACCAGATAAATCCACCCCATGTGTCGCACTTAAGCTCTACTAATGATACACGCCCACATGGATCACCCTCACTAAAATCATCAGGATCCTGTGCCATCTCTAGCACGCCATCTAGACCATATTGCCAACCGTGATAACTGCAAGTGAAAACTCCATGTCCATCTTGCGCCCAAACTAATCTATTACCTCTATGCTGGCATGTGTTGTAAAAAGCCCTAATCGATCCGTCTTTCTGCAGCACTACTATTACCGATTCCCTGCCAAAGTTATGAGTTATCCAGTCACCAACTTCCGCGAGATCGGTTTCTCGTCCAGCAACATGCCATACCTTAGTCCACATGTGTTCCCATTCCAACTGGGCAAACTCCTTTGAAAAGTATCTCTCACCAGTTATAGGATCTCCTCGCAAAAAACTAGAATTGCTGGCGTCCAAAGCCTTCGGTCGAATCACACTAGCCATCTTTAAAGCCTAAAATTAAAACAAGAACTACCTGTTTATCATGAAAAACCCAAAAACGCTCGTCAAAAAACGTTATATTATTTTGGGATTAAAAAAGATATTCATTAAACAAGAAATAGCGATCAACAATTAGGAGGATAGAGCAGCAATGAAAGGATGGTATTACGGTTGGAACGTCCTTGGGGTAAGTATGCTGTTTCAAGCGATTATCTTCGGCATTGCTTTCTTTTCATTTACTTTCTATGTAGAACCTTGGAGGGAGGAGTTTGGTGTTAGCCGGGGAGACATCTTTCTAGCTCTGGTGACAGTACAAATAATCATGGGGCTCGCTTCCCCAATTGCTGGAAAGGCGATGGATCGAATGTCTATAAGAGGTCTAGTTATAACAGGGTCTGTTTCCTACGCTACTTTCCTCGCAATTTCATCACTAGCTACCAGTCTTTGGCATATAGTAGGGCTCTATGGAACGCTTTTTGTAGTGGGAGCTCTCCTCGCCGGTCCTTTGGCTGCCCAAACCCTAGCAGCAAAGTGGTTCTTTAAACGCAGAGGCATGGCAATAGGATTAGTCTCAGTAGGAACGTCACTTGGTGGATTTATTATGCCTCTTATCGTTACTTCACTGATGGCTGAATTTGGTTGGCGAATCGCTAACCAAATTTTGTCCATCGTCGTATTAGTAACAATCATTCCCATCGTTTGGAAAGTCATTCGTAACACACCTGTAGATAAGGGAATACAACCCGAAATCGGAACAGAAGGAGAGGACGAACCTAATTCTCAGAAAGCACTATCTACCATATCCATCATTAAGAACCGGGCTTTTTGGGTGCCAGTAATTGCTTTCGTGCCTATGATGACTGCTTTTGGTGCAGTGCAACAAAACTTTGCTCCATTCGTTGCAGACCTTCAAGTGAGCGCACAGGAAGCATCCTACCTGGTTTCATTAATGGCTATAGTTATGGTGATTGGCAAAGTATTCTTTGGTCTGATGGCAGACCGAATAGACCATCGATTACTGTACACGCTAGCAATATCAGTTTTGTCTATCACTCTTTTATTAATGATGATGTCACCTTCATATGGTCAGCTGTTCTTAATCGCGGGAATGGTAGGATTTGCGGCAGGAGGTTTCCTCCCTCTGTTAGGAGCGATTATTGGTAGCCACTTCGGCCCCCAAGCTTTCGGTCAGGTAATGGGCTTAATAGGCCCATTTACAACCATAGCAGCAATCGGTCCTTGGATTGCGGGCTACCTTCGAGATGTGCAGGGAAGCTATGATGCAGCATGGCAAGGATTTTTGGTCGTAATGATTCCGGCCGCACTAATAATTATCCTGCTAAAACCCAAAAAGCAGGCTCTATAAAAAAGCAACTTAACATATAAAAGAATAGGAGAATAATAGTGGCATACATGCTTGTTCGGCTCGACTTAAAGGTTGGAAAAGTAGGCGAATTCTCGGAAATCATGTCTCACATGGTGCCGGCACTTGAAAGACAAGGTTGGCGTTTATGTGGAGCTTTCCAAAATCGGATAGGAAAACTCAACCGATGTTATGACCTTTGGGAATTACCTGACGCGAACTCTGTGACTTCCGTGCTGAGCGCAGTCACGCAAGACTCAGAATTTTCTGAGTGGTCCGCGAAACTCGAAGGTATTTTATTAAATGAGGAACTTGAGTTTATGAACGAACTATCTTACTGGTCAGATAATTCCTCCTAGACTTAAATAGCTCCCATTTTACTAGGGTGTATCAAATGCCATATGAATTTCTTCAAGAGCACGGACCCACATTCCCCCGCGGTGCTTATAGTCATTCTTGCTGGGCACTGGCCTGATGCCGGTAACCCGTTGAAATAATATTTCCCACGCCCAAGTCTGCTCTAGACGCGATAAAGTAGCGCCTGGACAAACGTGCTCGCCAATGCCAAAGGCCAAATGGCGGCCAGCATTTTTCCGATCCAAATCAGGACATTTAGGGTTAGGATACCTCGCAGGATCATGGTTACCCGCTCCATATCTAATACTGAGCATGGCTCCCTTTTTAACTTTAACACCCCCAATTTCGCAATCATTTTTAGCGTATCGGTATAATCCCTGAGTGGGCGACTCAATCCGGAGAGTTTCTTCTACAAATCCCTTTATCGCCTTAGGATCATTTGTTAGCCGTTCATATATGTCCGGATTTCGAAACAACAGCCACAGACCATTAGCAATAGCAAAAGTAGTCGTTTCGTTGCCACCAATCAGTAAATGGTCCGTAATGCCTATGATCTCAGTATCCGTCAACTTCCTCTTAGAACCACTCTCAGGATCATCAATTTCTATTTTAATTAAACGAGATATAATGTCGTCACCCGGAGAAGTCCGTTTTCTTTGCATGGTCTCAAAAATGTAATGCTGTAACTCAATGTGCTTCTCTACCGCCCATACCTCTTCTTCTAATGACAATCCTCTAGAAAATGGCCAAACCCACGCGTAGGACCATTCTTTAAGTTGAGGAAGATCCATCCGCGGAAAGCCTAATAATTCCGCAATTACAATCATCGGTAATGGTTCGGCAAAACGGTCAATGAACTCAATTTCTCCCGCATCGATCCAAGTATCAACCAACTCATGAATAGTCTGCCGAATAAATCTTTCCTTTTTTCGAATAGCGCTTGCGGTTAATGCTGGGTCAACCGTTGCCCTGTAGACAGCATGTTTTGGAAGATTCTCACTCAACGGTGAATAGCGCGGCCATCCTTTTTCACCATAAAGAGCGCGCGCTTCAGAAAATTTAATTAATGGTTCGGTCTCCTGAACATCTGCTGCTGCTGTGAATTCTAGCGGCCTTCGCAGGACGTACTCGATATCCTGATATCGAGTCAATACATGCATGTTAATCTGAGGCATAAAGTACGCTGGGGATTCCTCTCTAATAACATCATAGGCATCGAACCAATTTTCTTGAACAAGCGGATCCATAAAGTCAATTTCAGCTGCCGTTTCATATGGACATCCTTCTGTTTCTTTCACCATTTTCTAGCCTCCATTAGCCCGATAGGCCCAATATATAACCTTTATGGCCCATATCTCTAATAGAAATACACCAAAAATGGTACAAAAAATAGGGTTTTTAAGTTGAAGACTAGTGAGCTTTCATGTGTTAGGTTAGGGACTTCGTTAGCAGTGTAATCAACGAAATACTTTAAGTAATTATTTGGAAGGGGAACTTATGAACTTGGCGAATATTTTGAGAATCGTAATTCTGCTCGTAGCTGTTGTAGGCGCATTCGTAGCCATACCACAAGCAGCTCTAATCCTAGTAGTACTCGGTGCTGTGGCTGGATTTATTGGTGTCGAAGAAGATAATAGACAGAATTATCTAATCTTGGCTATTGCTCTTACGACTGTTTCCGGTGCTCTTGGCGGAATTCCAGGGGTAGGCGGGTACATCGACAGTATCCTTGGCGATGTGAGTGCAGCTATAAATGCTGGTGCTGTAGCAGTAATCGTCACTATTATTTACGAAAGAGTAACCTCCTAGAGGACCTACTCCAAGGTATGGAGGCACTAGTTTTGTTAGTGCCTCCTAACTACCTGCTAGAAAAGCGTTCTTTGTGTGCCATTGATGCGCTAGCTTCGCTATTGGCTTCTTATATTATCTCTACTAGATGATGCCTCTATCTTTAAGGCCAACTAATTGCTCTGTGCTTAGACCAAGCTCTCCAAGCAACTGCTCATTATGATCTCCAAGTGGAGGAGCGGCGTTTCTGATCCTTGTTGGAGTCCGAGAAAATTTAGCTGTTGGGCCCAGAAGAGGGACTTGCGTCCCATCAGACAGTTCAACTTGCTGTAAAGCACCTCGTTCCTCAGTATTTGGGTCCATGACACTTTCCTGAAAAGTGTTAACAGGAGCAACTGGCAAGCCTTTTTCTCCGCAAGAATCGACCACATAATTCTGTGTGTTACTGCGACACCAATTAGCAACTAAAGAATCCACCGCTTCACGATTCTCCAAACGAGCTGCCATAGACGAAAATCGCGCGTCATCCAATAGCTGTTCATGATCCATTAGCTCAAGCAAGTGTTTCCAGTGTCGGTCTAATGACATCCCAAGATATACATAACCATCTTTGCACTCATACACGTTAAAAGGAGCCGTGGTAGAGAACTCATTCCCCATTCTATCGAAATCTTCTCCAAGCTTCGCCAAGCTAGGAAACATATTACAAGCACTGAAAATGGAATCCATCAAACTAATGTCGAGATGCTGCCCTTCACCGTTAACATCTCTATGTCTTAGCGCAGCTAAAGTTGCTAACGCTCCATGCAACCCTCCCAAATCGTCACCGATGAACGTAGGAGCCTTGATTGGACCTCCATCGATTTCTCCGTTTAAGGACATCCATCCTGATTGTGCCTGCACCAGGGGATCATACCCGGCCCTTTCATGATGTGGTCCAAACTGACCAAACCCACTAACCGAAGTATATACAATGTCCTCTTTAACACGCTTGATATCCTCATAACCAAGCCCCCATCCGGCTAGGGTGCCCGGCTTAAAGTTTTGTAGAAAAACATCCGCTGACTTTGCTAGCTCAAGGATTATGTCTCGCCCTTCCGGTTCCTTCATGTTCAAGCTCAAACTAAGCTTATTCCTATTTACCGTTTCATTCATAAGAGATAATTTCGACTCGCCAGGCACAAAAGGCCCGATAGAACGGGCCATTTCTCCTGCAGGATGCTCTATCTTAATAACCTCAGCACCTAAATCAGCTAAAACACAACCAGCCATTGGCCCGGCCCAAGCCGTGGTGCACTCCAGAACTCTTAGGCCATCTAACGGTCCAGTTAAATCATTTCTCGCCGACTCGAAAAAAACATCCTTATCCATATTACTCCCCATTTAACTCAAATAACTCAACCGACTCACCTTGATAAGCGCCAGCGTTCGAACGCAAACTCTGCGATTGGTCGGGACGGCTGGATTTGAACCAGCGACCACTACACCCCCAGTGTAGTGCGCTACCAGACTGCGCTACGCCCCGAAAAATTTAATGCCGCCTATTTTCCATTGAATTCTGGCTTACGTTTTTCCATAAAAGCTGAAATTCCTTCTTGAAAATCCTCAGATCGAAATAGCGGTAACAATTGAAGATAGACATGATGAACATGATCATTGAAAGTTTCATTCATTCCCATCCGCATCATTCTTTTAGAAGACTGAACCGCTAGTGGAGCATTCGCAGCAATCTCTCCTGCAAGCTCTAAACACTTATCTAGGATTTGATCCTGCGGCACCACTTGCGATACCAATCCGAGATCCAAGCATTCATCAGATAGCATAGTACGCCCAGTAAATATAATTTCGGAAGCTTTAGACCAACCCAAGAGTCGCGGTAAAATCCAAGTACCTCCGGATTCAGGCAATACTCCTCGAGCAGTAAAAGCTGCTGAAAGCTTAGCTTTATCTGCCATTATGCGAATATCGCACCCCAAGGCCAAATCCATACCGTAGCCTGCTGCAGAACCATTTAGCGCACAAATAGTTGGAGTATCTAGGCCGTGCAAGACTGTGGGTGGAGTACTTCGTAAATCAATAGTCGCGGTACTAGTGTTTTGACCTACTGACCCCCCCGAGCGCAGATCAAGACCAGCGCAAAAGAATCTCCCAGTGCCGGTAATAATTATTGCCCTGACTTCTGGGTCTCTATCGGCTTCCAGCAATAGCTCTGTTAGGCCATCAAGCATGGGGCCCGAAATAGTATTTTGCAAATGTTCTCGGTTTATAGTGATAGTAGCAATAGTATCCTTGGTCTCATATAAAACTTCGTCTGCATCTGTATCCAAAACTCTAGCCATGCTTTTCCCCAAAATATTTTCTACTATAGTAACAAAACATTTAGTGGTAACCGAACATCAGAGCCATAAAATTTACCTACTTGATATGCTGAGGTAATATTACCGATGGATGCTAGGGGTAGCAGGTATGAGCAAAGAAGGATCATCTTCAAATGTAATTGATAGTTATGACGCCATAATTATAGGGGCCGGTTTCTCTGGGCTTTATATGCTTCATGCCTTGATTAAAATAGGTCTCAAAGCACGCGTACTTGAGAATGCCGACGGTATAGGAGGAACCTGGTATTGGAATCGATACCCAGGAGCCAGATGCGATGCTGAAAGCTTGGTTTACTCCTACTCCTTCAGTGAAGAAATAGAGCAAGAATGGGAATGGACGGAACGCTATGCAACGCAACCGGAAATACTACAATATATACAATTCGTAGCTGAAAAATTAAATTTAAATAGGCATATAGATCTTAGTACCCGTGCGGCCTCGGCAAATTTCAATGAAGAAAATAACAAATGGACTGTAGTAACCGAAGCCGGCGCTCAGCTAAAGGCTCAGTTCTGCATAATGGCCACAGGATGTTTATCAGCCCCAAGTATTCCGAACATAGAAGGATTGGGTGATTTCGCAGGCGACACTTATTACGCAAGCCAGTGGCCTCATAGCAAGGTTCAATTCGAAGGAAAAACCGTAGGTATTATTGGAACTGGTTCCTCGGCCATCCAAGCAATCCCAGTAATCGCTGAAGAAGCAAAGCATCTTACAGTTTTTCAACGGACAGCTAACTTCAGTGTTCCTGCTAATAATAAGATCCTCGATCCCACTTTTGTAAAACTATTCAAGACCGACTATTCGAAACATCGGGCCCATCAAAAAGAAGGTACGGTCTCTGGCTTCGGTGGAATAGAATTACCGCTAGAAGAAGCACTAATACCAAATAAATCTGCCGGAAATCTAGATGAAACAACTGTCAACGGAGTTCTAGAAGAATACTGGAATCAAGGTGGAGCTCGATTCCAAGCAGCTTTCAATGATGTGCTGACCGACCCTCGCACCAATGAATTGTTCGGCAAATTTGTCAAAACTAAAATAAAATCGATCGTGGACGACCCAGCGATAGCTGAATTACTTTGCCCAACGAGCCATCCTTTTGGAACTAAACGTATTTGTGTCGACACGAATTACTTTGAAACCTTTAATAGATCAAACGTGAAGCTTGTTGACATAAAATCAGATCCTATAAGCCGAATAACCAAGTTTGGGCTATTAACTGAAAAAAATAATTACGAATTTGACGCGCTAATTCTCGCCACAGGGTTTGATGCCATGACCGGAGCATTAAATAAAATAGATATAGTAGGGAAAAAGGATCAGAGCCTATCTGAAAAATGGTCAGAGGGACCAAAATCATATCTAGGATTAAGCGTCTCAGGATTCCCTAATTTATTTACCATCACCGGGCCTGGCAGTCCGTCAGTATTGAGCAATATGCTTGTCTCAATTGAACAACATGTCGAATGGCTAACCGATTTGATAAGGTCAATGATGGACCAGAACTACGAATCAGTAGAAGCTGATTGCATAGCTGAAACCCGTTGGGTAAAACACGTAAACGAAGTAGCAGATGCCACCCTCTATCCCCAGGGGGGGTCTTGGTACCTGGGTGCTAACATCCCTGATAAACCCAGGATCTTTATGCCATATGCTGCTGGCGTAGGAGCTTACCGTTTGATATGCGACGAGATAAAAAATGATGGCTACAGAGGATTCAATTTTAGTTAGATCATCACATTCGTATGCTCAGCCAATAAACTGCCATGACAACTAAAACCATTAATGTGGCTAGAAATCCAATAATGGCAAATCTAACCGAAGCATTTCCAGCAGTTTTGCGCCTATCCTCTTTTTTCGGTGTATTCATTGTAAGCAGTCTCTACTATCTAAACGGAAGATCGATTGCTTTGCCTAAGACTTGAGGATTTTAGATAACTCATCCAATTCAGAAATTATTTGTCTTATTACAAGCTTTGACTGGGTTTGATCCTTTTTTGCCTCGTCCCCTGTCAATTGTTGGCGAGCTCCTCCTATAGTGAAACCTTGGCTATAAAGAAGCGATCTGATCTGACGAATAACAATAACGTCCTGACGCTGATAGTATCTCCGGTTACCCCTACGTTTAACTGGACTCAACTGAGGAAATTCTTGCTCCCAGTAACGCAGCACATGCGGCTTAACCTCACATAGCTGACTAACCTCACCTATTGTAAAATAGCGCTTCCCCGGAATGGGGGGTAATTCAGAGCTCAGAATCGTTTCCTGCATAAGCCTCTACTCGCGCCTTTAGCTTCTGTCCAGGACGAAAAGTTACTACGCGGCGAGCTTTAATCGGAATATCCTGTCCAGTCTTGGGGTTACGTCCAGGACGTTCACCTTTATCTCTAAGTTCGAAATTCCCAAAACCAGAAAGTTTTACCTGATCATTACTTTCCAAAGTTTGAGATAACTCATTAAAAAACAGCTCTACAATTTCTTTTGCCTCTCTCTTATTGAGGCCGAGCTCATCAAATAACCGATCAGCCATTTCCGCCTTAGTTAACGCACCCACCGAAAGAGCCCCCTATTTTGTCTTCTAAATTATTCTAATCTATTTGCTAGCGTAATCGTCCACCGAATTCTTTCTTCAGGACATCAAGCACTTCAGTTATATAAAGACTTACCTGTTCATCAGTAAGGGTCGCTGATGCCTCTTGGAACGTCAAGCCCAGACCCAAACTTTTTTCATTAGAATCAATACCTTTGCCCTGATAAAGATCAAACCAGGTAACCTCAATAAGTTTATCCCCCAATGTTCTAACTAATAAACTTTCTATATCTCCAGCCGCAATATCAGAACGAACTACTAAGGCCAAGTCACGCCTTACGCTAGGGAATTTGGATAACTCCCTATATCTCCTTGGGGAAATATTCAAAAGATAATCTGAGCGAAGCTGAAAAACATAAACCGGCATATCTAGACTTAGATCCCTTTCAATTTCAGGATGCAATCGACCGAAATAGCCTACATCATTTTCCATTAATACTACTTTTGCTGCTTGGCCTGGGTGTAAAAATGATCGTTCAACAGGGTAAAACTTTACCGCGGCGCCATTCAACTTGCATAGGGCCTCCACGTCGCCCTTAATATCAAAAAAATCCAGATTACGATTTTCACTATTCCAGCTTTCGGGAAACGGCAGCCCTGAGGTCAGCCCTCCGAGCATCAAACTTTGAGTAGCGCTATCTTGCACTGAAAAACACATGCCAAGCTCAAAAATTCGAACCGACTCCTGCTGCCTTGAAAGGTTAAACTTCAAAACATTAATTAGACCAGGAAGAAGATTTGTCCTCATCACGGATTGCGCTGAAGACATAGGATTCACCAAAGCTATAGCTTCACTACCGGAATCAAGGATACCCTGAAGGTCAGGGTCCACGAAGCTATATGTGACTACTTCCTTATAACCTAGGCCCGCAATTATTTGCTTTATCTCTTCAGGTCGTGAAGTATTCAGAGGGACATCCCTAAGGATTAAGTTACCTTTAGGTAATTTACTTGGCACACGGTTATAACCGTAAACCCTGCATACCTCTTCAATAATATCGGCTTCACATGAAGCATCAAAACAAAAACTAGGGCTTTCCACTTCCCAGGAAACGCCAGTTGCCATCTCTGTTTGTTGCAAAACCTTAAATCCTAGCCGTTCGAGTGCTGTAGTTACCTCGACCGGATCTATTTTTATCCCAATCAACTTATTAATGCGCTCTTCACGGACTTGAATGATAGAGCTTTTAGGTAATTCATCGAGCATTATCTCTTGGACAATAGGCCCGGCATTCCCGCCCACTATTTCGGTTAATAATTCGGTAGCTCGTTCCATAGCATCCAATTGCAACTCATAATCCACTCCTCGCTCGAATCGGTGAGAAGCATCAGTATGCAATCCATAACGACGTGCCGTTGCGGCAATTGAGAGAGGAGCAAAATATGCGCTTTCAAGAAAAATATCAGTACTTGCAGAGCTAACGCCTGTTGATTGCCCTCCCATAACCCCAGCTAGGCCTATAGGTCCAGATCGATCTGAAATTAAAAGATCCTCACTACATAGCGTGATTTCTTTGCTATTTAATAAGGAAAGAGTTTCCCCTTCTTCCGCATACCTAACAGTTATTCTTTCTTCAAGTTGATTGAGATCAAAAGCATGCATCGGCTGACCCAACTCCAACATAACAAAATTCGTAACATCTACAACAGGGTCAATAGAACGCAAACCCGATCTTCTCAGTTTCTCTACCAACCAATCCGGACTGTTTATCTTTCCTAATTTTACGCCCCTGATAACCCTTCCAGCATAACGCGGACAACCTGATTTAGCCCGAACCTCTATCGGAAATATATCCTCTATAGTGGGCGATACCGCATTAATGCTAACTTCAGTGATATTTAAATTATTTATTACCGATACCTCGCGAGCTAATCCCCTTAAACTAAGACAATCAGCACGATTTGGAGTGAGGTCTATATCAAAGGAAAGATCTTCAAGGCCCAACGCATCTCTTAAATCTGAACCTGCCTTTAAATCTTTATCGAGTTCTAAAATACCAGAACTTTGATCAGACAAACCCAACTCTTCAGCACCACACAACATCCCCTGCGACTTAACATCTCGAATAGTCACAACATCAATCACATTTCCATTCGGGAGAGTAGCTCCAGGCGGAGCATAGGCAGTGACCATGCCCCTAACTGCATTTGGTGCTCCGCATACAACTTCATGCTTTGAAGTACCGTCATCAACCTCGCAGATACTTAATGTTTTGGCACTAGGATGCGTTTTCACCGAGCTGACCTTAGCTGCTAAAACTCCGCTGAAATCACCAGCTACAGGTTCAACACTATCGACTTCCAAGCCGGCCATGGTTAATTGTTCCTGTAAAGCATCACTAGATATTTCAGGATTAATCCACTCTCGCAACCACGCTTCACTGAATTTCATTTCATCACCCTAAACGAATTGGTCAAGAAAACGTAAATCATTATCAAAAAGCATTCTTAGATCGTCAATCTCATAGAGAAGCATGGCCAATCTGTCGACGCCAACACCAAAAGCAAACCCCGTATAGTGTTCAGGGTTAATGCCAGACATTGTCAAAACATTCGGGTGGACCAATCCGCATCCCATCACTTCTAACCAACCGGTGTGGCTGCACACCCTGCATCCTTTACCAGAACAATGTACACACTCCACATCAACCTCAGCCGAAGGCTCTGTGAACGGAAAGTAAGATGGCCTAAAACGAACAGACAAATCCTTTTCAAAAAAAGTCTTGATGAAAGAACTAACGGTTCCTTTTAGATCAGCAAAACTAATATCCTCATCAATAACTAAACCTTCTACCTGATGAAACATTGGAGTGTGGGTAAGGTCTGAGTCTCTTCTATAAACGCGCCCAGGACAAATAATGCGTATTGGAGGCGATTCAACTTCCATAACGTGAACCTGTGCTGGCGAAGTATGCGTTCTGAGAAGAGTACCATCACCAAAATAAAACGTATCATGCATGGCTCTAGCCGGATGATTTGCAGGAATATTTAGCGCTTCAAAATTATAATAATCATTTTCAATTTCTGATCCTGAAACTACTCGATACCCAGAACCCAAAAATATTTCTTCAATGCGATGCTGTACCTGTGAAATTGGATGGAGGCCGCCTTGTGCCTGAACACGACCCGGCATCGTTATATCAAGAACCTCTTCCTCCAAAGATCGATCGACTTCGCTATTTTGCAAAACCGTCTTTCTCGCAATAATCCACCCTTGAACCAGTTCTTTGGCTTGATTGATTTCAGCTCCTGCCGCTGGTCGATCTTCCTTTGGTAATCGCCCTAAAGTCTTCAGCATCTCAGTCAACTTGCCTTTTTTGCCAAGATAATGCACTCGCACTTCATCTAACGCCTGCTGGTTTGATGATTCAGCAATCGCAAGTTTCGCCCCTTGAACTACCTCTTTAATTTCCATCTGCTTCTCAAAATAAAAGACTGGTAAAAACAGGATTCAAAGACTACCCAGGCACCAATTTCACTCTCAAGTCTTCTTGAATGCTTCAGGTCAAATCAGTCATAAGAACTCCCAAGGTTATAATCGCTCCCTTAGGCGGCTTCGACAAGAGCCTCTTTTGCCTTTTCAACTAAAACGTTAAATGTTTCTGGTTGATGCATGGCCATATCGGCTAATATCTTTCTGTCCATTTCTATCTGGGCTGCTCTAAGACCGGACATAAACCGGCTATAGGATATTCCCCGCAGCCTGCAAGCGGCATTAATCCTGACAATCCAAAGAGCACGGAATTGTCTTTTTCTCTGTCGACGATCTCGATAAGCATACTGACCAGCCTTTATAACCGCCTGTTTTGCAACTTTGAAAGTTCGACTTCTAGCGCCGTAGTAGCCTCTAGCTTGCTTTAAGACTTTTTTCCTTCTAGCTCTTGAAGGAACACTGTTTTTCGTTCTTGGCATCTATAGCTCCTAACGGGCCTTCTTAGGTAACATGCGATTAAGAGATGGTACATCTGCAGCAGCTACTTCTACCAGACCCCTAAGCTGTCGCTTTCGCTTTTGGGCCTTTTTAGTCAAAATGTGATTACGGAAAGCCTTGCGATGCTTGTAACCTTTAGCAGTCCTGCGAAATCTTTTTGCAGCTCCACTGTTTGTTTTTAGCTTAGGCATTTCTTCACTCCACTGATCTTTATTACTTTCTCAAATGAACTTGGTTCAGACTGTTCGTATGAAACACGGACCATTAATCTCACTAACCGCACTCTATTTCTTCTTCTTTTTAGGAGCTAAAATCATAACAACCTGACGACCTTCAAATTCTGGCTCTGATTCAATCGTTCCGTAGTCAGTCAAATCACTCTCTATCCTCTCCATTAAATTCATGCCAATCTCTGGATGAACCATCTCTCTTCCCCTAAACCTCAACGATACCTTGGCTTTATCTCCATCTTCCAAAAACCGAATTAAGTTTCGTAGCTTGACTTGATAATCGCCCTCCTCGGTTCCCGGACGAAATTTCATTTCCTTAACCTGAATCTGCTTTTGCTTCTTTCGTTGCGCAGCCCTAGTTTTCTTAATTTCAAACAAATGCTTTCCATAATCCATCACCTTCACAACAGGTGGCTGCGCTTCCGGGGCAATAAGCACAAGATACAATCCTGAACGGCGAGCCTCCTCTAATGCTTCATCTCTCGTAACCACTCCGACTTGATCACCACTGGCAGCAATTAACCTGACACTACTAGAAACAATCTCTTCGTTAAGCAAAGAGCGCTCTACGCGCTTGGCCTTTTTGATAAACTCTCTCCCTTACCTCAAAATAATTCGCATTACAAAATAAAAAATGAAAATACATCCCATTAACCGTTGAACAGCAGACTACTGATGTCCCGTTTTCATCATATCAGCTGATGGGGCCGCGCATTCTAATGCGGAAGGGCTATATTACACAAGCTCTGTATTTACCGCATAGACACCGGAAATATCCATATTTTTGAATATATTTCAATTCGATCTACAGATGTAATTGTCAATAATATAAAATTCAACAGCTCTTGGGGATAAATACTGATATGGATTAAGAAAGACTTAGGCGCGTAGCTCAGATGGTTAGAGCGCTACCTTGACATGGTAGAGGTCCCCGGTTCGATTCCGGGCGTGCCTACCAAATTTCCAATCCTAAATTTCTGTTCCTTTATCCTAA